>Ga0307518_10000062_pt1 | contig 72627 bp, 99 predicted proteins | sample 25_EM_MG_FD_203889 | JGI IMG/M metagenome (GOLD analysis project Ga0307518, IMG submission 203889) | Populus trichocarpa ectomycorrhiza microbial communities from riparian zone in the Pacific Northwest, United States - 25_EM | ecosystem: Host-associated > Plants > Roots > Unclassified | place...
GAAGTTTTCGGACAGTAGTGTAACCCAAAAATGTATTGCACAGCACTTTTTACAGTGCTCACTCCATAGTATCTTATCCATTCATTTTCTTCAGGGTACTGATATTGGACTATAAAGTACAGAACCGTGGCTACAAAATGAGCCCATATACACGGTATTTCGTGCAGTGGTTTATGAGTTATGGGTCGGAAAATAAATTATGTCATGCTGTGCATTTCCTTTTTGAGTTAGTGTACATAGCCCAAAGTACGCAGTCACAGTAAGATATAATTTGCATTGGTTGGTCGTGCAAACTCTGTCAGACTTCAGCAAATATCTATCATTTACATATGTATCAGGTACTTGCTGAAGGGACGGCTAGCTCTGATAAGCTATTAGTTATTACTGCCACTGTAGTACTAAGCAGGATGTCGATTCTGAAATAGGTAATTGCAACGTCTTCCAAATTCCCTCAGAGCTGCAGCAGACCGTCGCTGGCGCCAGCTATGTCGGAAAGGGTGCTCTATCTGGTTTATTGCTGCGTCGGAGCAGCCACTCTCATGGCATTTAACAGCGAGGTGACGCATCCATACATGGTGAGCTACACGAAATAACCCTTTCCAATCAAACTGTTCAGTATGTGTCATGGTCACCCTCAGGACGAGCCGTTCCATGTCCCGCAGGCGTTAGCATACTGCATGGGCGAGTGGTCCACTTGGGATTCAAAAATAACTACCCCACCAGGATTGTAGGTATGGACCTAATATTCGCCAGACAGTCATGCTTATTAGAATCAGATACCTACTGAGTGTGCTGCTGCACCGCGTCCTCATGTTTCGTTGCAACCTGTCTACCTTGCGTTCCACGGTGACTTTTATGACATTTACTCTTCCGCTTTTCCTTGCTCGGCTTCTCTCCTTGCACCGACAACATCCGCCTCCTCCTTTACTCTCCCCCACCTGGGAAGCCGTCGTCCTGTCTACCTTTCCTCTCGTTTGGTTTTACGGATTCTTATATTACACAGAAGTCCCGAGTCTCGTATCAGTACTTGGAACCATTGTGTTTTCTATGCAGGACCAACACTGTATAGCCGCTGTGGTATGTGACCACTCCTATGTCAATAAATCAGGAACCGTGCATAAAGCAGGCGCCGATAGCTTGGCTTTACAAGTTGTTTCTTCCGTCAAACGAACATTATCTGGGTTTTATATGCCTTTTGTGCGAGTCAGCTGATGCGTTTCCGCTGTAAACGCGGAGACGGATCACTGTACGACCCGCCTGCGCGGACCGCTGGTCTGAGTAAGTAGCAGGTGCTCCAATTTGACATTGATAGAGTGCTGATCGGTTCATAGCGGATTTCATAAAATCGATCATCAGCCTCCCGAATGCAGTTCCGGAATTACTTCCTCCATTCGTGCCATACATGCCTGTACTGGCCCTCTTTGGCGGATTCGTATTCTGGAATGGCGGCATCGTGTTAGGTGCGTGTATCTGGGGTAGATATGCAGGCACGCTTTCGGTAATTTAATGCCTTGTGTCCGGGCTTGTGGTACAGGTGATAAAGCAAACCACGTTCCAGTGATGCATGTGCCTCAGCTGTACTACTTCATTGCGTTCGCTACATTGTTGGGGTGGCCGGCGGTGGCTCTGAATCATGACGGTCCCACGAAGTTGGCTGCGGAAGTGCTGAAGCGAATGATCGGAACAAAAAGGTTAGCATAGAAGTTATCTCTGGATGATACGTGAAAGCTGATATTCCGTACAGAAGAATAATTCTTACTGCCTTTCTTTCGGCATTGATGGCAATATCAGTGAATCGATTCACGTGGGTCTCACTTGGATACCTTTTTTCCTGACCTTATGTGTTCACCGTGGAATGCGGTCACAGAATCCACCATCCGTTTCTCCTTTCTGACAACCGTCACTACACCTTCTACGTGTGGCGTCGGGTATTCATGAAACACCCAGTTGTACCATACTTATTCATACCAGGATATCAAGCATGCGCCTGGGCATGGTTGCTTCGTGTTGGTAAGACGCAGCCTTATCTAGCACAGCATGTTGACCCTAAACGTCATCACGCAGCTCGTAACCAGTCGCTATTGCAAACTCTGGTTTTGCCTCTGGCAATTATGCCTACCCTGCTGCCCACACCCCTTTTGGAACCGCGGTACTTTTTGATACCATATATTCTCTTGCGTGCACAGGTGGTGGATATGGGTGGTTTTGCGTTGGTTTTCGAGGGACTATGGTATGCGGCGATTAATCTAGCCACGACATATGTATTTCTCTACAAGGAGCGGCCAGGGGTGGGTCGATTTATGTGGTGATGAGGACAAACAAAGCCATACGCGTTTTGTTGGTGCCACAGCGCGAAAACCAACTTGAACGCTGAGTTCGACGACGACAACAACGACGACGACGACGACGGCAGCGGACCGCCGTCTTTGACGACCCTCAAGACACTATCACTATCTACACCACGCAGCTGCAACCTTCACATTTCATCTACTAGTCCTCATGTCCCCGGAAACTACCTCGAAGCCGTCTCGGCCTGCAAAGCCCACCACGCGTAGCTCCCTGCGGCAATCGTTAAACTTCACTTCAGTGGGAAAGGCTTTGGCAGACGTGATCAACAAGGAGCCCCGTGAACGCGAGGAGAAAGCCCTCAAGAAGTCAAAGGAGTCCTCTTGTCGCCTCAGCACCGCTGCTCTCATGAATAGCAAGACGGCGGTTTCCCAAGCCACTGCTACTGCCCATTCAAGGTCTCCTAACCCCACATGCAACAAGGAGGATGGATCTCCCACAAATAAGACTATAACTCGTAATACGAGGAGACAGTCTGGTCTCTTCAAGGGCACATCTCCTGCTGATGAACATGGTGTCAGAGCACTGGATACTCGAACTGTGAGTCCTGTCTCTAGACGGTTGTCCACCCTCCGTCCTAGGACAGCTACCGGTACGGTCACTTCTGCCCTGCCCAAGTATCGGCCAAAGTCAGTTACTGTCGAGCCCACGAAGAAGCCCGCCTCACCTGTTCATGGCCCTAGGAGGCGTCTCAGCACTTCCGAGGAAGATGACGGGGATCAGAGGGAATCTCCCAAGAGCAAAGGCACTCTACGTATCCCTGAGGCGAAAACAAAGAGACCCATTAGCCCCTTGCCACACAGGGCACTGGCAGTCAAAGTTAATTTGCCTAGTCCTACAACGCCTTCGACACCTCAGAAGACTAAATCTACTCCCTCTAAGATTAAATCAAGTGGTTCTCCTGCTCGTACCGACTCTACACGGCCTGCGAAGTCCTTGAAAACAGAGAAAGGGTCACCATTACGGTCAACTTTGGCGCGGCCTTCATCATCGGCTTCATCGTGTACCTCCTCTCGTAGCCAGGATTCTCCGTCGACGCCGTCGTCACTTAAGAATGCATTTGGTCTTAAACGTTCGAAGGCTTGCAGTCAAATCCCGACCCCATCACGTAGTGCCGTTCGCCCTCCTCCCGAGTCACCGCTTGCAAACCACTCGCGCAACAACTCATCTTGCGGTCTTGGAGTTAAAAATGTACCCACTAGTCTTCCAGAAATCACCGGAATTTTCAGCGATGATAGCATGGAGGTTGGTGAGGTAGACATGTTACTCGCACCTGTGGCATCACTGGCAGCACCCACACCAGCAATCCCGCGAATCCGATATCAGCCTACTGATTCACAGTTACAAACACCCTCCCACCCGTCTACCCCCCTCCCAAGTCGTGCGAATCTTTCATATTTATCGCCTGTTCCTCTGAATTCTGAAAGCTCGCCCGCGCTGCGCCCGAAAGGAGCTAGCTATGATCGCAATCGTGGTTCTATCTTTTTGTGGGATCAGATAGCGGATCATTCGCAACTGTTGGCCCACGATGAAGTGGAGAGTATGTTGGCTGATGTCACCGCACCATTTACTCCTGGAGGCATTTCACCTAATGTGAGCGCCATGGGGTTGGACATGCCTGACAGTCCGAGTCTGTCTGCTCTGCCTTCCCCAATGGGCTATGGCTCCATCTCGCAGGTTCTACTTCCGGATGCCACCCCTTCACCTGCCGTCCATCACCTCACACAAGTGTTCGAAACCTCGACTGAGCTCCCGTCCCCGGCGGATTCTGGTACCGTCGCCCTCCTTCGTCTTCAAGTTGCCCAGGCAGAGAAAACGGCAAAGGAACGCCTCTCACTTGTGCATGAGTTGGAGGAGCAGCTCCACGCTTTGAGACAGTCTCGTTTGAAAGAGACCGAAGAATTGGCGAAGCAAATATCTTCTCTCGAGGACCAGCTACACGCGAACGTCCAAAACAGGGAGCGAATGGATGAGGAACGGGCTGCTTTCACTGCCTCATTACAAGATGAGTTAAGACGGGCGGAGGTTTGTCGTGAACAAGCCACTCAGGAAGCCTTTGTCAAAGGACAAGAGGAGGCTCGTGCTTCCCTGGATGCTATGTTTGATTCCTTGCAGAGGAAATGGGAAACTTCTTTCGCTGCCAGGGAAGCGACCCTTTTGTGGACGTCTGTGAAGGATCAGGCAGAGGATGACCGACGTAATCTTCAAGAAGGTCGTGAGATGCTGCGTGTCTTCTTGGCTGTGCTGGACCACTGTCAGGATCGGGTTCTGGAATCCTCCTTGTGATTCATGTACGTAGCCAACCGTAAGCGTTGCAGGGGTATGAACTCATCGGTTTCCTCCCTTCACAGGACATTTATGATATTCATTTAACGCATTTTGCATTATTGTAATACCCTCATCACTATGTTCACTCCCTTTCATTTACACCTCTTGTCCTGTAATGGCTGTACACAGTTTCGTATGTGAATCCGATCACGACGTTTAATGTGCACCCTGATAACTTCTATGAAATTTCGCGGTTCGCATCTACCTAGTGATGTAGCATGAATAGACATCGTACATCAATCATTACAGATCACTGGCAGATAGCTTAGTGACCACATAGTAACAGGACCCTCATAGAGACATGCTTGCGTGCATGATTAACTTGTTCTAGCCATGCGCCTGATCCCCCTCCGTTCAGCGTCTGTGTTCTGCTCCATCACCCCCACAACGCGTGTCACTTGTTCTTCAGTGACGACAGACTTTGTACCCAGCTGCCTAAACATGATAAGTAAATATGTGTGCCATGATCTGAGGGTGACAGTACCTTTTCTTCTTCTTTACAGTGTCTACTTCGCCCTTCTGTGGGATATATTCGACGCCTAGCCCACCTACTTCCGCAGCTACCTGTCTTGTCTTTCTATTCGGGACGATTATAACCGAATCCTCGGCCTCGGGAACTACATCCTCTATCTTTAGCACATTCATCTCCTGCTGGAGTTTGGAGATCGATGATTGACGGGTTTTACCCGTAGTTGTGGCAGCTGCAGGTTTAGTTCGTTTTTTCTGTTGCGAAGCTTTCATCGTTTGTGCAGCTGGTGGGACGTAATCATCATCTTCACCTATTGACGATGGCTCCTCTTCCTCGACTATATTATCGGATCCATCCAAAATGTCCTTGGCCCCTCCTGGTGCTTCCTCCGCTGATTTCGGCGGTGAGGCGTGCTGCTTTACAATAGTTCTGGCAGGCACTGAACATGTGCCTTTTCCATGGGGTGGTGAAGAAGGTAGGTCCATGTTCATCACAGATTCTTTGTCAGAGTCTGTGAAATCCTGTATGGAGTCGTGGACTTCCTATGAAAAATAATCAAAACCGGTAAGAACCAAACTATTCGGCTGACATACGACTTCTTCGGCCTCGTCAAAGCTTTCTATCTCGCTTTCTGGTACTACAGTAGCTTTTTTCCCAGTACCGAGTAAACCGGCCTGGTGGAGCATGTCGATCTTGGCGTCCATCTTTCGCTCGTTACGTTCGACCTGGTTACATTGATCAACCACCGCAGAATGTCATCCTGTAGCTGACAAACCTCACTCATCAGCCTCTGCGCATACGTCCTCTCAACTTCACGCATTCTTTCTTCCATTTCTTTCATTACTTCCTCTCTTGTCTCAACCTCCACAATGGCACACCGAAGTTCTGCTTCGTACAGCTGTGGAGGGAAAGTTGAATGCATTTTTCGAGCATACCAACACTGGACCCACCCTCATCCTGAGGTCTTCTATTTCATCAAACAGCGCATCCACCAAGGGATTGATGGGTTCGTGGCTGGATTCGCCGTCGTCCTCATCTGACTGCTCGTCCTCTAAAAGTTAATACATCTAAATGAATTCAAAGAAAGCAGACCATGGACGGAGACTCACCCTCAAGTATATCAAGATGAGCCTCGCTAACTTTCTTCCCAGGACCAACACTGGAGATGGTTACCTTACGCATAATACCTCGTGGTATCCCAGAAAGTGGAAGTCTTGTATAGGGACCAGACCCCGGCTTCGTGGGGCTAGCGTATAGCCGGGGTACAGGGGCATTATTCACCACAGTCGAAACCTCCCTTGCTAGAGCAGAGAATTTCATGACGTGAGAGTTCTCTTCAAACCCGGTGTCGCAGGGATTCACATTAACGATCATGACCTGAAGGGTAGCAGAAAGCTCTAAGTAGCTTGGTCGACTTTTAGCAAAAACTACTCCCTTACCACTCTTCCGTCTCCTGCAAAGTAGTCCATTAAAATTTCTGTCAATTTGGTGTGCCTAAAGGGCACAACTGCTAAAGCCTTCTTTATATCACGCGTGTCAGTTCGGCCCGGTACTGCGAGGCTTTGAGCCAAGCGTTTTTGATTTGCACGCATGACCTGAAATTATGTGAAGAAGGCACAAGTTCAGGGAGCACGGTAAATACCTCCATGCACTGGCCGAGGACCATGAGCGACTTATTGATATTACCAGCTTCCTTCAAGCGATCACCACTGGTCTGCGTATATTTTGCACGTTCTGAACCAGCGAGATCAACTATTGTCAACCGTGACATTTGCAGGGAGCCGGGATCCTGAACATCCTTCTGTGAACATGCGCCAAGTGGTGCTATGGAGTACCTTACATCTCTTTCGCCACGGTGGCCTTTGAGTAGTTTAATGGTAACCATGCTGTGACTCCGACTACTCTGGCTGTTTGCAAGCGTGCCAAAAACGCGTCGATGTAGTTGGCCAAGTTTGAGTAATTCCTTTGCCTGTGCAGCATCTGTCACGCGGAATTGCTTCAGGCCCGAGATGTATCGTCCAGTGCTTGCGCCACTCTCGTCGGCAGCATCCGTTGACGGTGAAGGCTTTACCATGAGTGCCTTGCGCGTGACCACTAAAGGATGTACTCCCTGTCCTTGGTAAAATCCACTATTTGTTTCCTTCTCGGTGACGGATGCAAGTAGGTCATACACCTTCTCATTGTAGACTTCCGCGTAGGAAATCCAAACGGAATATTCATAGTTGCGGTCTATCTTGATTACCGTCGGATCAGTACTGCCAGTAGAGTGGCCTGGGGTAGCCAAGTGTTCAGCCAAAACTTCAGCGAGTGCGGTTTTGTTAGGAACCCCCATGCCCACAGGTGGAGCCGACTCCGAAGGATCAGCCTCCTCTACACCATGGAGTCGAACGGGCCGATACTGTAATCACATTCAAGAACACACTCGGAATGCATTTTGACCACTCACTCGACCATTACTATGTAAGTCATCAATGCTATTGAATAACACATCCAGACTCCTTGGCAGGATACCAGCCGTTCCAGGTTCATTGCCGCCTTGAATTGTATATGTCTTTCCTGAATTCGTTACACCATACGCAAATAGCAGTCCATTTTGGCCATCTAATAGATCACGGACGAGAGGGAGCGTCGTTCTGGAGAAGAACTCTTCTTGTACCGTTGCAGGTGGAAACACGTGGGAGAATGTGTAAATAGAAGAAGGCGCAATAGCAGATGCCCGATAGTGTATCTTCGAGGCACCTTGGGCGTCGCTGCTGGGATCTGTCATTCTTACCGATGTATCCGACAAAGGCTCGAGGTACGGAATCGATGTGGGTTCGTCCCCAAAATGAGGTCTGATACGGAGATATGCCTGAGATGCTTCAATGATCCAATCGCCTGCACGCCATATTGAAACGTACCAAGATCGGCTCGCGTTCCGCGGTGGCAGCCCTGGCCTCCAAAGGTTTTCCTGCAACAACATTCCTTTGTGCTGCCGGCTTAATTTCATGGACATTTGCTCCGTTGACCAAAGGTTTTCGTAGTGCAGCTGACCTCGGCTTCGATGTGTCTGATTGAGTTGTTGCTTTGCCTTTAAGTGCCTTTACCAAGGGTGGCGGGCTCGGTGGGGGAACGGGAGTCTTATTACGCGTCGAAGCACGAGTAGCTGGGGCAGTTGTCTTGGATCTCGTTGTCATTGTGCTTTGGGTAGTGGCAAAATTGAAGACGCCACACGCGACGTGCATGACCACGTGACCTTGATTATCATTTTTAGTACTAATAAGTGGCTAGTAGTAAGCGCTCATCGCACTATTCAATGATCCCAACACCAGATCTTTCACACCTCACGAAGGAAGATAAATTTCACGTTTATGACCCTGCAGGTAGAGATTTTCTTTCAACCTTACGCGCGTTGAACCAGGTAAATGTTTATCAGAGGACACGTTCTTACTGCTTGATGCTCTAGAGCAAGATGCCGAGGATCTCAAGCATCAAAGGCCACTAATTTGCCTCGAGATCGGGTGCGTGATATATCCCCTTGATTTCTCTTGTTTCTGAAACTCCAGAGATAGTTCAGGATCAGGATGCGTATCTGCATTCCTAGGCTCAATCCTGGGACCAACAAATACTTGTGACGTTTTCTCCTGACTCAGGCTATCCTTGCATCTGATCCGTCTACCGCAGTATACCTCTCCACAGACATAAACCACCGTGCTTCTGACTGCACGTTCAGGACCGGCCAGCAAAACAAGGTAACTTCCACCATTGGATGGTTTGGGGTGCTTTATTCACATCCAAGCAAAGTAGATCTCCCTGGACCCAGTCGCATGTGATTTAGCACGACCACTGATGAAACGTCTACGGCACTTGGTTGACATCATTTTGTTCAATCCTCCCTACGTACCAACAGACATGGAAGAAGTTTTGTCTGCGCAAAGAGATCATGGCATCCCCGGGTCATGGGCTGGTGGGGCTGATGGTATGGAGATAACCAACGGACTTTTGAGAGACATAGAGGTGACAAAGATGATGGAATCTAATCGCGGGCTTCATTCATGTAGATTGCAGGACCTTTTGTCTGAGCGAGGCAAATTTTATCTCGTTGCCTTGGAAGAGAACAACATACCGGAGATTCGTGGAAGGATGCTTCGTGACTATAATCTGCAAAGCCAGGTAAGTTTCCAAGTAATTCTTCAATACAACAGCTATAATATCTCGAAGGTCGTGGCGCAGCGACGAGCCAGCAGGGAGTTTTTATCCATCTTAAGGTTTTCACGAGCGGACTCAACGTTGCAAAATCCGGTCCACTATGATCATGACCAAACATCAGACGTAGCACAAGTACAAGAATGAAGACTGCAGCAATTATGGTCAACGACAGAAGAGTCCAAACGAGCACCTTAAAAATAGGGGGAAAAGACATGATAAGACGTGGTCGGGTTCATCTTTTAACTTTCATCAATCGTGCCAGGTCGTCGGCCCCGTATACTGAACCTCGAGGGTGAAGCTTGTAAGGGGCGTTCGAGGGAGGTTAATGAGGGATCACGAATGTTGGGGTTGGTGTCAGCATCAAACTCCAAGCGCAAACGAACTTGTCCTCCTTCCCGCAGGTCTGCGGTCACGTCAGCAACCGAGGACTGACTGGGCTGGATATGACGCCAAATCTGTGCCATTGTATGAGCTTCAGAAACACTTCCTCCAGAAGTGGCCCGTCACGGACCTCGATTTCCCCTTCTCCAAGGACTTTGTCTTTGCCAAGAGTTTTGTGGTCGTAGACCCAGATATAGAGTTTGGGAGTAAAAGCGGTAGCCGCGAATGTGAAAGACTCGTTCCTGTACGCCCGTGACTCAGCGAAGACAGGAGGAGAGACGATTACTTACCATTCAGGCGTTGAGGTCTTGTGGTGTCCATGCTTGGTCTTCTGCTCCTTATCACCAACGCGGATAACTACGTAAGGCTTCGCATCCTGGGTTTGAAGGTCCTTCGCACTGAATACTACAATTCGCAACGAACCAGGCTCCGAAGGCGCTGCGACGGGGGTAAGAGACTCCACTGACCGAGCGGCTCTGACACCACTTCCCGATGACGAGCCAGTAAATTGTACAGGAGGTGGGGGAGGGACCTCAGGATGCGGTGGCAAAGCGCTTTCTTTCTTTTCGTCCCTTTTAAAAATGCTTCCAACGCCTTGCAAGACACCCTTGCCGGCTTCCATCGGTAGACTGCCAATGGTAGTCACAGCACGAGTAGCCACAGAGAATGTCGAGGTGTTCTTGCGTGTCCTGGCAATGATCTCGGGTTGGAAGAGCATGCGGCAGTGAACAGTTCCCTTCTCGCCATGCTTCTCTGATGAGAGGGAAATAGAGCGTTCTGCCGCTACGAAAGGCTCAAGGTCATCAAGTCGAATCCGACCGACACCCAGACTCTTTGCTTGTTCAAGTTGATTCCAGTCAAAGATCTCAACTGCGAAGTCAGCAGCAACGCGGGAAGGCTGGAAGGCTTTTCAACGATGGACTCCAAGTAAGCCATCTGAAGAATAACATACCACACTGGTGTTGAACATTTCCGCCCATTCCGGATGCAGAGTCTTCTTCTTGGTTTGTGACTTGAACACTTTCTGTCCATTCAAAGTGAAGACGGCATAAGGATCAGATTTGCCTGTGGTGCGGCGTTAGCGTTGTGTTTTCAGACGACAAACACCACGCACCCCCTCTGTCAGCGGCTCGAAGGTCTTTGGCTCCTAGCAGGTCGAAGCGAAGTACACCCTGGTCTAAAGTAAAGTCAGAGAATATCTATATTTTTCAAGCCACGAAACAAACTGTTGATGCTCTCTCTTGGCTCGAGTTTAACTGGCACTGGAACATAGCGAGCCTCGATGATTACGGTAGACCTCTTTCCCTCGTCATTGGTAAGGGTGAAGGTGGAACGACGATCCTGTGAGAGAATCATCAGCAGCGCTCCCATCAATCACTTGGACAAAGCTTACCAGAGTCTCCTCCAGGAAAGCCTTTGCGCCACCTTTCCACTCGGCAATGATATCGTCCTTGTCGCCTTCTCCATTCTCGTTCAGCCTCAACCAGACACGACCGAAATCCAGTTCCTTCACGAACGCCTCTCCGATGTGCTGCCAGTGCGCATGTATACTCGATGCCTTGATAGTGCTAAACGCAGGCCAATAGCCATCGTCCAAGAGCACCTCGAGGCGGGACTTCTTGTGCAGCTGTCCAGACACAACATTGAAGATAATAATGCCAGATTCTGGAAACAAGTCAGCCGAAGTATGTTACAACGGTAAGCATACGCACGCTGCTTCAGGAGCTCCTCCTTGCTCAGCTCCAATCCTGAGACTTTTATGCTCTCTTCCTTTTCCTTTTCCTCGCCTTCAGCCTTGGGCTTTGTATCGGCTGTAGAACTAGTCCCATTAGTAGTCCCATTTGCGACAGCGCCGTCAGCCTTTCCCCCTTGTGGGGAATCGGTTCCAATCGGTTGAGTGCCAGCCACACGTCCATCACCATTAAGGCCATCTGAGCTCTTGACCGCTTTCTGTAGCTCGCTTTCGTCCTCGTTGAAGTGCACATTCTTGAGCGCCAGAGACGGGATGAACTCGGCGACGTAATGGAGCTGACCTTGGTACGAATCCCCATTGAGCTTGATGCGGTCCCGTGCTTCCTTCTTGCCAATAGACTCGTGGCGGTACTCAGGGTCTGTCGAGGACTCGCGGGCTAGCTCGCTGACGTGAAGTTCCACGGTGCCGAGGGAGCGATCCTGTTTAGCCACGATTATATACGTGAAATAGAATAAATTGCGGGTTATTCACCTTGGTCAAGTTCTGATAGTCCATAACTTCCATGAACACAGACTACAAGACATCAACTTTATTTGCGTCGAATGAAGAAGAGAACAAACCTCTCTGAGCGAATGAACTATTTGTAGAACATTAGTACGGAACAACAGCGGTGGTCGGGAAATCTTACCCGGGATGTAAATGATTTCGTCCCATTCAGGATTGAGGTCTACAACAGTATAGTGAGTCTGCGATAACATTGTTCCTAGGACATAGCTCACTGTTGTCGACAACTTCCGTCCTTCCCTTGATAACATTGTTGATCAGAACTTGCACATATGGGTCGCTCTATAAGGCGTTTAGTTATTCGTTGTACATAACTACAACACTTCGGTTTCACCTTGCCGCCCAGAGTTGCTTCGACATTCCTGTGAGGCCGGTTTAGGGCATCGCCCACCAGAATAATGGGAACCTACTTCACATCGATTGCTCTCTGCAACCAGAGTCTAAGGACACCAATAGGAGGCACATACTGGCCCACACCACTAATCACGCCCGCCATTTGAAGTGGTTTCCACTGAGAACTAATACGAATTTTGCCGGACTTGCAATTATTAAGAGGCCACCAGTCGCGTCCTTCCGACATCCCTGCAAGTAAATCTTCCAAGCGAACCGATATAGAACCAAGAACAGGATCCTTCAGGAAATCACGGTCATCGACAACTTTGATCGTAACCATGGATAAGCGTTTGTCGAGACAAAGAAACTCGGTGGGCGACTCCCAGACAGGATTATTGGTGTGCTTTATGATTTGCGTACGATGAATGACATCAGTGCTATTTCCCAAGTAAACCTTGACAAGTGGGTTGAGGTCGCCAGTCATGGATTTTGAGACGTCGAGTTCCTTGGCTTGATGAACGGTCAGACGAACAATACCAACATCTGTAAAACATTGTACTTCAGCACGGTGCTAAAAACCAACACTGATCAAACAAACTTGTATCTTGCAACTGCTCTTTTCCTTCGACGAGCTCGGGTTTGAGAACTGGATAGTACTGTACGTTGAAGCGGAGTTGACCACGGTCCTTTCCATCCTTCAGGACAGGAAGTTGAATATTCTCGATACTAGCGTCGTCCAATAGCTGCTGTAGCTCAAATATGGTAGCGCCAAGCTTCGTGTCTTTCCTGTGATCATTATAGTCCATGATGTTGAGAACGAGCGGTTCCTGCAGCGAGTTGACCAGGATGAATTTGGACTCCATCCAAGTTGGGTTGTACCTGGATACCAGATAAACAGGTGCTAGTGATGAGAGTGCAAGCACTCACGTGTCATACACATGTTTCGTCCTGGCAAGTTCTTGCCGGTTATTGATTGTGATGCTAACATAGGGGTCGGGTGATCCGCCACCAATCTTGCTACCTTTCAGTCCCCGAGCAGCTTCGACAGTAACTTGAACTACACCAATTGCTGCATCCAGTGGAACACCGGATAGCAGCTGCTCCAAGTTAAGGGTGAAGACGTTTGGATCGTACATCATCGGCCCGAGGGTTCCGTGCACCATCTCTCGTATGAACTCGGAAAGTCCGGGAATCTATACAACTTTAGCAATGAGTGATGAGGACCGGAGGACACCTACATGAGCGATGTCGAACCCAAATGCATCACCACCGACGGGCTTCAGGACATAGTCCAAGACGGGTTTTTCCAAGAAAGAGAGGTCCACTATTTGAACATGTGGGAAGTTGGACACTAATTTAAGCTTGATCCGCATCAGGCCGGTAAAGGTGATGTCTTCGATCATGATTGGTATGGCAGCGGTGGCCAAACCCCTTCCGACCCTCACTGACAAGACAATCTTGGGATTAACCTTGTTTGCTGCCTCGCGGGGTGTCATGTCGGAGACATCATTAGGAGTAAATGATAAGCCCCAGTCCATTATGACAACATCATCCTCGGTATGAGGGAACGTGCGCACTTTGTCGATGCGTGGTGCTTTGGTGCCAAGAGTGAAGGTGCTGAGGCGGAGGGAGTCCAGAAAGGCGGGAGTGCTGACACTGAGGATCTGATCCACGCTAGACACAACCGTGGCGGAAAGAACAGGTTCATAAATGAGCCAGAAGCGCTCGAGGAAATTGTTCAACCATTCAGCGCTTTCGTGCTCTGAAGCCAAGCGAGTCTTGACTAGCTCGCGCTGAATGTCGTCACGTGCACGCCGCCTGACGCGCCCTACTGAAGTTGTATAATAGGTGCAGCAGATAGCCAAAAGGACGAATAGCCATCCCCAACCGAGACCAAAGCGCGTGAAAAAATGCGATGTAAAAACTGCCTATTGAGATGACCAGTAAAAATGGAAGCTAAAACTGCGGATCTCGATGGGACATACAAATATAATGATACCAGCGTCATGGTACCAAGCACCATAAAATTGGTCCGACAGGAAACGTTCGAGGACAGCCTTGTCCCTCGATTGTTCATCTTGAGGCTGCGGGACGTCAACGCCGGCGACGGCACGCCAGCCGACTTTGTACCAGTCCGGAATCTCCGGTGCTGGTCCAGATGGGTAAGTGCCTGGTGCAGACGGCTCGGGAGGTGCTTGAGCGGGTTTCATATCATCTCCGTTGGTTGGTTGATCGGTGTCTTCGACAGTAATTGTGGGTATGGCACCCTTCTCCCCAGTATCTACGGGCACCCCTGCACGAGGAGCGCCGTCACGCGCTGTTGGGGATATGCAAACGCCATTATGACGTACCTTTGCCTCTGGGGGTGTCACCGTCAGAGACGGTGTAAGGCTTGAGTGCGTCCCGTTGCTTGGCAGCCTCAGAGGCCTTCTTCTCCGGGGAAGCATCCGGGTCGAATACATGGACAGTAGCGCCCTTGGAGGTGTCGTCGGCAATTATCTGGTTCATTTGTTCATTTACCTCCGCCTGAGCCAACTGCTGCTGAGCTTCGACGCTCCCTGGGGGCGCGTCGACGGTCGCCATCTCTAGGAGCGACCAAGAGGGAGTAGTTAAGAAAGAAAGGAGGGCAGTAAAGCGAGGAAGTAGAGAGAGTTGACACCAAAGGCGTGGTGTCTGCAGTGGCTGTCGTGTTTGCCTTTTATGGTAATCAGACCACCCCCCGGATCTCTATATTCCCGGCCGAGCTCACACTCCGTGGCGTCATAGGGGGCGGAAGATCGGGGGTAGAAATAATATTATGTAATATTTCTGTTGAAACGACATATGTACTACAGCTCAGCCCAACCGCCGTCCACATCCTCTCCACCGCCCAAAGCACCCATAAGAAAAACCACCGCATTGGCTGCAAGGCGAATACCAAATCCGCGGTAAAATTGTCCGATTCCTGTGTGCCGCAGCCAGCTATCACTCTCCTCGGTCTCTTCCAAGTCTGCCGTCTCGGCAGACTGTCCGACTTTGTGCACTCTCTTGATCGGCAGGTCTGACCGCTCCTCCGTCAAAATGTGCCACGAGACATCAACCACTCCGTTGTAGGATACTGGTCGGGTTTCCACACATGTTCGTAAAGGCTTCGCTGTACCGCGAGTTTGCACTTGGAGACGTCGGCGGACGGTTTCTATGGGCAGAGTAATCAACAAGCCCAAGCATCCGGCAAGTACTTCGGCCAAAGACCATGCTATTGGGTGGGAGTCAATTGCAACATGAGGTCCGAAGCCCAAGTGAGGTGCAATGAGAGAGGGTAGCACAACGAGTGTGAATGCGCGAAGGCCAGTGTCGAGAATGGTTGGAATGAAGAGATGCGGGTGGAAGTATACACCTTTGAGTCCACCTTCGTGTGAGATGATTTCAGAGAGGGCGTGGAAGGGACCAGCGTAGGTCCTGTATTGAGGCATTGACGACTGCGCGACGAGACGTGTGCGGACGAGGTCCAACGGTGACAAAACAAAGCCAGTGATGACGTGCGACATGATTGGTAGCCATAATGGTGATTTATAAAATCCACGAGATGAAGAAGCGAAGAACGAAGTGAGAACATGGTCTACGAGGGGCTGGGTGTTGAACATGAGCACGTCATGGATGCAGGTGGTCAGCAAGCCTGCGATGAAGGTCAGATACGACTGATCATTGGTGCATCTGAATCCTGCTTGCCCTTCCAAGGTGATGACCATCCCTCCCCTCGGAAGCTGACGAGACGTTTCAACATTGTCCAAGTATGTTTCGCACAGCCGACTGGGATGATGTACTCTGGACGGGTGCCGTCTTCCATGACGGAGGTCCTAATGACGTAGCCGGTGTCATCGACGAGTTTCGGAGGGGGATACTTTGATGGTCCAGCACCGGGCTCGATAAAGTAGGATTCATCCTCGTTGCTGGCATCGCTAAGCTAACAGCATGTTAAGTTGCGGCATTGAGCGATGATATGTACCTACATATTCCTCTTCTTCGACCTGCTCTGCCGACTCGTGACGAGTGACTACAGTCTCTCTGGGCACCCACTGGATCTGAAGGAGTAGTTTACCGACTTCCAATGGCATGGCGATTGCTGTGCTGCTATATTGCAACAGTGCAGATGCTACAAGGGAGCGGAATAGTAGAGACATGTTGACGGAGGGAGGCTCACTGGGAGGAGCCAAGCCAAACACAGAGCTGGATGCAGGTCGCGCAGTCCATTGATAGGAGGGACTGGATGAGTTGTTGGGGGGGACAAATGGCCATGGAGAGGAAGGTGGGTTGTAGAGATCGCGAAGGGAAGGATTTGAGGTCATGGCAGGAGGTTTGTGGTTCAGGTTGCAACAACTATGGTAAATGATACTATAAAATATAAAAAAAGAATCTGCCCGCTGCAAGGCTCGAACTTGCGACCTCAGGATTACGTAACGAATGTTACGTCATATGCTCGATATGAGACCTGCGCTCTATCCAACTGAGCCAAGCGGGCGACAGAAGACAAGGGCGATCATGTGACATTGGTCACTCTGTGTCACAGCATTCTCCGCTCTTCCCATAGTACCCAGGTAACCACCGTGTACTTGGTAGCACCACTGTACTGGTCTTCATGAATCACCGGAAGAGGCGGGCGCACGATCCAATGCTTCCCACTCACAAACCACCCAAATCCCAGAAGCGAGAGCCAGGCCTGTTCGACAGGTGGTCCCAACTTGCGAATGATATCTTTACCCTTGCTGGAGACACAGTCATGGCCTCAGCTGCTGTTGTTGGCCAGGCAATCGGTGCGGAGCACCCACTCTTCTTGTCTTCACTGAATCATATCGACACATCACAGCACACAGTAGTCATGAGAACGAAACCGAATATCCACCATCCCCGGAATCACAGTCCTCGATACCTCCCCGTTTCCGTACCCCAGCTCCTGTAGACCAGACAGTCGGCGTGCTACACCAACGCTTCCCGCCTTCACAGAACCATCGGCAACTCACAGCTCCCGGGGAGTATGAGAATGAAGCCGGGCATTCGCCACCCCCGGAATTGTTGCCCTCGATACCTCCTCGCTTTCGTCGAACTCCCTCGGAGCCCAGATCATCCCTTCCATCCAATTCAATCTCCCTCAAGTCATCCGATACCGAACCCGCACCCTGCTCAGCTTCAACATGTATCACGTCGGTTACATCTGTACCACCGCCGGTGGCGCGATGTGATCCACCACCAGACGAGCTTCAGAAGAACATACAAATAAAACAAAAGGCACACCATGTTCAATATACTTTGGCTCGTGTGCGAAGCAGACGCCACATCCTCGAGCGGGAGGTATGTCTCGTAGCCAGATTCCACATCGCCACCGCAATATATCTCATGATATCGCGCGTGGCGTGCGTTTTAGCACAAGGCAAAGGTGAAGGAGACAACAAGGCAGGATAGGGAAGACATGCTGAAGGAAGTGTACCAAATCCATTGCGATACCAAAGGTATTTCAACAGTGTTCTTCCTAGAATATAGTGACATCCTAACTATTTACCTCACAGGATATTCTTCAGATATCAGAGCATTTGAATGTAAGATAAATTTCCACTCAAAAGAAAGCCCCTAAGACATCTTGCAGCCTATCTCGTATACCAAGAACACCTCGAGGGCCGTGGACTTACACGTACGTACAGGGATTTCGACCGCAATCCGATATTCCAGATTGATCTCCCTCGAATAGCTTCACGGTCGATGACGAATCTGCGTGACAAAGGATCGATACCTAGTCGCACACACAGACACTCGTATCCAAACGTAAGTGCCCTCTTCCTACGATCATTCTTTTTCATTTAGCTTCACTCTAGGAACATGCAGCAGACCGTGAACTTGTTAGTACTCAATTCTTACAACGCGCGCTTGAGAAAGCAATACGGACTCTCACATCGTATGTCACAGAAAGAGAGGCGTTCTAGAACCTGAGATTAACCGGTTCACAGGCCTCCTCCTCCCGTACCTTTTTCTACTCTTGACAAACTTCGTGAAGTTGCCCGCAAAAAAGATGAGGCCATAGAACAACGACTCCGCCCCCCGAAGGCGCTGCCATTTGAATTGGAGAACGAAGTGCGTGCACTCCTTAACAAGAGAGGCGTCATTTCCAAGACCGCGCGGGAACAAGTGAACGACAAAGATATCGTACGTCTGCGACCGGCCCAGTGGCTTAACGATGAGATTATCAATTTCTACGGGGCAATGATCTTGGCACGCTCGGAGGCGCGCGGGCAAAAACCACAGGTGAACGGAATGAAACACAAGAAGATCTTGGACGTTCACTATTTCAGCACTTTCTTCTGGTCGAAGCTGGTTGGCGAAGGGTACGAACGCGCAAGGCTCGCAAAGTGGACAAAGAAGGTAATTTGATCAGTTGGACATCTCCTGCTCGTCTCTGATCTCCTGCCAAGTTTGATATATTCGCGAAAGATATCGTCCTTATCCCTATTAATCATAATAACGCACATTGGACCGCAGCTGCTATTAATTTCCGTCGAAAACGAATAGAGTCATACGACAGCATGAGTCTAGAACGGCGAGTGGTATTCGAGGTAAGCGTTAACACTCCTTCAGCTAGGGCACTAACTTATGTACGCTTTCCAGAAACTGCGCGATTACCTTGACCTAGAACATAGAAATAAAAAAGGAACGCCTTTTGATTTCGAAGATTGGATTGATTATGACCCTGATGTAAGAACCGCACGGAAGTTAAAGAGATCCCGACTCACATCAAATGCAGGACGCGCCACAGCAGGAAAATGGTTATGATTGTGGTGTCTTCACATGCCAGTTCATGGAGTCATTGTCTCGCGGAGAGGAATTCTTCAATTTCACTCAACGTGATATGGATTACTTCCGCAAGCGCATGATATGGGAGATTGCCCATGCAAAATTCCTTGACGCGTAATAGTAACCTGCAAGTCGTTGGTCCCCGAGACTCCCAAGGTTATTTCTTGTTCGCCGATCTGTGTCACTCGCCTTTTTGTATTACTTCCGCATATATTACTGGGGGTAGCTTAGCTAACGAATGTAATCATTGGAGGCAGACCGTCCGAGTTGGAGGTCCCAAGTCCATGCAGTGCAAACCTTTTGAAGACGGAGAGTCATCATAACCATGTTCGTGAATCGGATCTAGCGGCAATGCCATCATCTTCGAAACCACCATACAATGATAAAGAACCAGAAAACGAATACGAGGAAAATGATGTACCACAGCCAACGACACCCTTGTCGCTCTGCCATGTTGTTCATCCGTCGAAATGTCCCCGCAAGGACACCAGACGTCTCCGAAAACGCATCGTTCTAAGAGCAAGTTAACCAAAGGGACGTAGGCCCAAATCGCAAACGTACCATTTGGCTAAGTTGGATAGTCGACTCTCGTACCTCGTTCCCAATTCCAATCGTAATCTGAGGAGACGTGAGACGGACTAAAAGAAACTCCACTGGCCACATACATCCTTGAGCAGCTTCACTTTAGCACTCAGTCCCTCGAGCGCCTCGTCATTTTGGCCCTCTAAATCATCTACGTAACGGTGCCCGATAGGTTCGTTCAATGGCTGGTTTAAAGGGGACGAGCGTCCAGACGGTGGAGGTGTTACGCCGAGCAGGGCCGAGCGGTCGCGAAGGATATTGGGCGCACGGAATCTGGTTGGTCGCAAGTCAGATAGACGTTGGGCTTGGCTGGTTGTATAGTAGACTTACCGCTGCGACATGTCAGACAAAATTCAAGGACGAGACATACGTGGTACCCTTATTTGGTATGCAATATTTATCCTTGACTCAGGCGCCGGAGGCAAACTCGGGGTAATGCACAACCTTCGCAAAAGACGCGTCAAGCGTGAAGCTATCATACTAATACGTATAAGTAAAAGGAAGGAAGCCCAAAAAATATACTTGGCGAGTAGGAGAGGGTAAATACGTATGGTGGAGATATGCGCAGAGGATGTCGAAAGAGTATATATGCTGGAGGAGTGGCATACTGAATCAACAAGATGGCGATGACGCCTAAAAAATACAAGTCCATTTAATCGATAAACATGCCCCCCTAGTCAATGCTCATCCGGTTGGGATTCATGCTCATAGGTCCACGGTGCAAAGGTTGGGAGCCGTCACGTGCATGCTTCTTGCTTTTTGCAACTGTTGGATATCGATCAGCAAAGAGATCAAAAGAGGCCACGTGTGGTTGCCTACTCGAGTTTTTCAACCCTCGGTCAAAGTTGTGCATCACAATGCTGGTAAAGACAATTGTTACCAGAAGAAGAAAAATAGCGATTGCAGCTGTACAGGATGGTCAGCTGTTGAAAAAAAGTAGTATGAACCTACTTACAAAAGGTCGTGAGCGAATGCCAAACGGCGGCATAGTCGGTGTTGCGATATTTCAGCAATTTGTAAAGCTAACGGAGCATTAGTTTGCACGACACTTCTTCGTGGAATGCTCACTTTGTAAATGAAGTACACTAAGGCCCCAATACACCCTGACATGAAAGTTGCCATCATCCACTTATTCTCGTAGCGGGCCGCGAGGTGACCCTCAATAAGAAGAACGACAGATAGCGGTAGAGCAGCCAAGGTGACATAGTATTCCCAGTCGTCTTTTTGCAGGACTAGCCAGAGAAACTGGACGGAGAACCCAACCCAAAAGAAGAGATCGAACTTGACCAGACACTGAAAAATTTGATAGCTGGCATACATCTTCTTGATGCGCCGGTCAGCACCAAGGAACTTGTACACCTTCCAGCCAAATTCGTTGTAAATTTTCCAGCCAAGGGCAATGTACGCTATTTCTGCTGCTGATATCACGGCAGGGATGATATTCGTGAGCACGCTGACGGGTATGTGTATTAACCCTTCGGAAGTCGTCGTCGAGTTTTGTATTTCCCCTATTTGTATGATGGCGTAGATAAGGAAAAGGAGGTTGAACAATCTAGAACAAGTGAATCGCTGCCATGAGACTCTATAACATGAACTCACATGAGACAAATAAATTGCAGCGTATTTCGGGCATACACTGCATCCACTGCAAGAACGAGCTGGAATATACTGACCAACGGGTAAGAAGCTTACTATGAGAAAAAGAATTGAAACCCACTGGGCAAGTGCAAAAATGCTGAGGTATACAGGCATTTTCTTTGCACCATCGCTGTCAGCACTGCCTCCATCCTTCAGACGCACGAGGAGATCACCCTCAATAGCAAGGTCTATAGTCGTCTCGACGACGACAGTGAGGACGAATAGTCGACATGCCCATGAGTCTGGAAGAATCTGAAAAGTGGTGAGACGGCAGAAAAGACTTGGCAAGAACCCTCGCCTACCTTTGCAAAGAAACTCCGATTGTCCACCACCTTTTCTTGCTTCTGCCGAGGAGGATAGCTTTGCACGGAGAGCTCAGATGGGTCGGCATTTACGGGTACTGTCTTGTCTGAATTGTATGGTGATTGCTTGTCCAGGGAATGTGATGTGCCTCGCGACTCAAAATCATGGACGGTGTTGGTGTGAACTCTGAAGGTTTGGTGACTGGAGATCCTCGAATAGGGTTCGGCGTACTGGTCTATGAGGTCATCGTATGAAGACTTGAATTCCTCTGCGTTCGAGGAGTTGGGATAATGTGTTGAGAGGTAGTTTGTCGAGTGGTCACCGTGAGGCGCGAGCTGGTGAGCCATGGTTTTAAAAAAAAGAGCGTTAACGAAAGGAGGCGGAAATGATTGTGTCGTCCTGCGAACGTTGTGGCAGAAAAGAGTGGCCGGTGAATCCGCTGCCAAAGAGACGTTGAGAGTCGTCGTGAAGCCCAGTGTGGGGACGAGGATTCAGTTGTTCCGCCACCATTTCGTGGGACTAGATCTCCTATTCAGGAAATAACTACTAGGGTATATAATACAGTGTAACAGGGGAAACTACATGAGATATATCAATCCCGTCTTTTTAGTCTGTGTCCGTTGACGACCCAGTCTCTTCTCCTTCAACGTCTGGGAGATCATCAGCACCGTCCTTCAATTGGATCATGCATCAACGCACCTATTAGATAGTCAGGCTGTGGGGGCGGAGGCGGTGGTGGTCTAGGAGGACTTGGTCGCTTCACTTGTGCAGATAAACCAGCTGCCCCGCGACCCATTCCATTTTTAGTGCCCTTGGGCCGACCGCGTTTCAGTGGCCCACTGCCAGAAACACTCTGACCAGAAATCGCTGATGACGAAGAGGTTGCAATTGGTGTCCCAGCCGACGACTGGGAAGCAGGCGTTGCGGAGCGTTCTCGCTCCAAAAACGATGCGGTTGATGAGGATCGCAATTTTGAGGGAACCTTGGACTGTGAGGATGATGGCACTTGTAGCGTCTTTAAGGTAGATTGAGATCACGAGTAACGTAGACAAGTATCGAACCACACCTGATTCCCTGCAGAAACACCATCTGCTCCGGCCTTCAGACGGGAAACAGGCGAGCCTTTGAAAAGTATCAGGCAATCGTGGGCAATAAGGCAGGAGCAGCTTGCCTGTTGTCTTCGGCTTCTTCGGCTTCTTTGCAGGGGAAGTTTGCGGTGAAGCATCCTATAATAATATTACCGTAATGATATTAGGCCCCAGTCTTAAAGTAAAAACGACTTACCCGCTTGCGCTTGAGGTTGAAGTCATCATCTTTCACATGATTAGTGCATTTTCACTCACAATATTGGAGGAACGCTCACCCTGTGTCTTACCTTTTGACTTGCCCTTTAATTTGCCATTGGAGTTGTCATCTGAATTGTTATCGTTCTCTGAGCCGCAAAAGGGGGAAGTGGAACGAATTGTATCGATGGACTGTCTGGTACTACACGGTAAGGCTCTTTAGGCGAACCGAGTTTTCAGCGTCACTCACTTTGCCTTCAAGTTCATCCCTCGCGCCGCGCCACGTCGTGTTCCAGTTCCTATACCCATGCAGCCACTGAGATGCGGAGCGTAGCGATTTGAAGCGACCTGGGTTGAGATTTAGGCATATTCGATCCAAAAGAAAATCGCAATGAGATACCTGACGCTTGCACACTGAGCACTCAAACAATATATTTCCATCCTTCGCACCTGTAGGTGTACTGGTACCACTTGGTATTGTCTTCCCGCTGAGCGAAGTTGGTTCGTGGTTCAATCCTTTTGGAGGTTGTGGGAGTGCCGACTGGCCGTTGCGTGCATGGACTATATCGACCAGAACGAACCTTGGTTGTTTGTAGAACATCATACAGGTCAATAAGGGGCTTACGCAGGCCACAGCTTGTGTGGAGAAATGAGTCGGTTGCTTGACGAAGACAGATAGAAGAATCCCACCGAGTATTGCATACATGACAGACAGCTCTATTCTTAGCAACTTCATGATGCCCTTTGAGGGTGGCATCCATGGTTAGTTCATCCAGCATGGCTGAGAACATCCTGGCAGCCTGCAGGTGGTCAGGCCACCAGCACCAAAGGCACCGGAGCGATGATACACACCAAATGCGATATCATATCTTCTCTTTCTGACCTAGACATAGCTACCGCAGGGCAGGAATTCACTTGTCTAGGATTGACTAACACCGAGAATGTTTGCTTGAATTCAGTGAACAAATCCTCCAAAGTCGGCGACACAGATCGTCCTCACGTGACGCCGGAAACTGTTCTCCGAGTCTCCGAAGTCTGCTCTCTTATTAACGTTCGCGTCATCCCATGACTGACACGAAAACTACACAGGGAATTGTGGTATATATACTGGTGCTTGTAAACACCACCGTGCATGGGGCCAATGCAACGGGCCTCCTCTGAGTGTTCTAAATTTCTGCTTCCTCCGAACTTCTGCACCCGGACCAATGCATGGGTGTGCGGGTGATGCTCATTGGTACTGAACCGATAATGACTTCAAGAGAGTGGAAAAATAGAGGGTCTACGCGTAATAAAGACAATACCTATTACGAGTTCCTAAAGCACCATCGCATATCTAATACCAACTTCCTAGTAGGACATGTTTACCAACTCATGCCGAAAGAGATGAATGTATAGATCCTTCCTTTGTCTTCGTGTCCTTCAAGAACCTTATGAGAGCCAGAAGGTCATCCACAGCCTCGTCACTTGTCTGGATGTGCACCACGAGCCGGGGTCCCGTGATCGCTATTGGCCTCGGGAGGGCCGCAGCGCTGTCCTCGATCTCTTGACACCGGATACCAATGGGAGATGGGTCGTAAAACACCTTTGACTAAGTAAGAACCCATAAATAAAGGCAAATGTCCTCGCGGTACCATGCAAGTCTCTACAGGGCAGGTGATACCAACACCCAAGTCTTGCAATCCCCGTTGCAGGCGTTTAGCTAATGCATGCACTCGGGGTATCTGGGGGAAATTATGGGTAAGCGAATAAGCTGCCGCTCCTGCGAGGATACCAGTCTGTCGCATGCCACCACCGAAGGCTTTGCGAAACCATTTGGCTTTCCGAATAAACGTTTTCGACCCAACGAGGCAAGATCCAATAGGAGCGCCAAGTCCTTTGCTGAAACATAAGCTGACCGAGTCAAAGGGCGCACAAAGCTCAGAGAGTGCGGTCTTGGTTTCTGCAGCTACATGCCATAGGCGTGCACCATCGAGATGCATCAAGACATCGTTCTTGCAGGCAAACTCAGATATCTCTATGACACCGTTCTGGGGGAAAATCAAGCCATCCAAGGTATTCTCGAGGCATATAAGACGTGTTGGCGCGCTTCGACAGGCGAAGTGAGACTTATGAAGGGAAAGTGCGAGTTTCAAGTTTACCAGTGTATGTCTTCTCCCAACACGACGTGGGGTTCGATGTCATTCAGCCTAAGATGATGCCCTGGAATCTTAAATTACGTCTATGTGGCAAGAGAGGACAGTATGAACGGACCGTTCGATGGTGCGATAGCGATAAGCTGTGCACCAGTATGAGTTGCAGTTCCTCCAGCTTCGTACCTACAAGCCAACGTCAAACGAAGGGGAAATCGCAAGGAGATGGCCCGTCACTTATTAAGGTGTGATCGTACATCACAAACAACAGAGAAAGGTGGCTGATGAAGGTGTGTGCGTATCGCAAGCTGGTTACCCATTGTCCCAGTAGTGACTAGGAGTGCCGCCTCCTTCCCAGTTAATCTTGCTATATGAGTCTCCAAAGCATGTGTCGAGGGATCACCGTGGTAAACATCATCACCCAGAGACGTCTTTATAGCGTATTCATACATATTCTTCGTCGGGACTTGGCAAAGAAATGTTTCTCAGTCTCTGTAGAACGAACATAAAATCATTTACCTGTAATTGTATCGGCTATGGGATGATCGTGGTCACAGAGACGAAGATAACGAAACACAAGACTCACAAAAAAAGCTCCTTGATACCGCATCCAATTGCTCGGCGTTGTCTTCTTTGTATGTGGGACAGACGACATCGACCTTGACTTGGTCTACGATGGACTCGAGCAATGGATCCAAGGCCATCCGATGAGACTGGGTGCTTGATTGGGAAAAAGTCTACTTACATAATAGGGGAGAGTGGGCGTAGTATTGTATTGAACTTGTAAGTAGGAGGAAGTTCAAACAGGGTCAATGATTACATAATATCTTGTGTGCGTTTCTTTTGTGCTCTTCGGTAGTGAACCAGTCTCTCTCCCGTCCTCTACGATACCCGCTTTACTTTAGCATCACATGGGAAACGTGGGTATATGTCTTGTGCCATCGATTGAACGAATTCATATCTACGATCCATTGATTGTAGGGGGCTAAAGCTGCTCAAAGGCGGGAACGCAATGGAACCGGCAAAGACAAGGGTCCTACCAGTCGGCTCAAGGTGAACGAGGCTGCCAAGAGTATCATTTGTCAGACGTGCAGGCAGACTTTTGTGCGTCTTTTCTGAATATTGCGTCCCACAATGTCTGACGCGCTCACAACACAGCTATTGACCACACGTGCTCCTGCGTGAGTCTTCGGAACTCTATAACTTGTTCTGTGCAATTGAAGGGTGATGTAACTGATACAATGTACATGCATGCATTGCAGATTAGAGGAGCACGCGAAGAACAAGCACTCCAAAACACTAGCTGAGTGCTTCCCTGGCCACAGTGGCAAATAGCGCTAATGGCCACCAACCTGTGATCTATGAATGTTTTCCAATGTTGTATTTGGTTCTACGAATGTACTCCGTCGTGCAGATCCTAGCGGGCTATTGTAACCGCACAATATTGAGTGACCAGCATAGGAGCCAGACATCCACAAAACTCACCAAGCACTAAGTCAGAACGTTCAAAGATCTCATAGCGTGAAGCTAGTCGACCCTGTGGCCTGCGCATTGGCTCCTGCGGCCTGCATTTTCTCACCGACCTTTTTGTTGACCTCGAAAAACTTTGCGACGCATCTATCTAAGCATACGCTCTCTCCCTTGTTGAGGTCACCTTCGGCATAGCGCGGGCTGATACATTTGCTGTGACACGACCTAGAAGTAAATTGAGTTTAGAGTACACCGCGATACCACCACAACTGACGACACTATCCGGTTAAATACGTCGGAAACCATGTCAATTCTGGAAGTCCCGTTAGCGAACGGACAATATGAGTGGTGTAAAGTGTCACACTCGTTGATCGCCATTTCAATGCGTTCTTGATTGACGCCTCCCGCAGGAGTCTGTGCACCGCGACTAAGGAAAGACATTCTTGAAAGACAGTGTGACAGTGTTGAGTGACAGCAAAACCGAATATTGGCAGTCCACAGTTTGTCCATGACCACGTGATCACGGATGTCATATCCCAGAAAGGCAAGAGGTAGCAAAAAAAAAGCTTTGGGAGACGGGACAATCCACTCCCCAGTCAAAGGGTCAAGATGAACGAAAATCCAACACCAATAGCGCTGCACCGGTGCCGATTCGTGGACTACTCACCATCACCGATTACCGCATTGGCGTTCCCTCCTTCACCACTTCCGTCTCTGCGAAGTAAGAAAGCTGGCAAGGAACGCGAACGCGAACGGTCAGGCAATTTCGGATCTCTTGTCGTGGGACATGCGAATGGTAATATTGATGTCCTTGAGTGGACAGGGGAAGGTGATGAGCCGCAGGCACCGCAAGCCTGGCAGCTACGCAAGGTGAGGTCGCTGGATGGTCGTGTTCTGGTGCATTGAGCCATTTCGACAACAGACGTTACCTGGACCGCACCCGTCAAAAGTAGACTCACTGGCACTTACTATCCGATATCCAGATATATGTGCACCTAATAAGCCTCCTTCCACCTCTGACCTTCGTCTGTTCAGCTCCGGAGGTGGAAGTGAGCTACTGGAGTGGGATATAACCAAAAGTTGTGTGAAGGTATGTTGCATGAATGGTTTCGTGTAGCGTCTTGCTTATCGACGTAGAGAACAACAAGTTCACAAGGTGGCTCAATATGGAGCATGGCCCCAAACCCCGCCTCCACAATGCTTGCGTTAGGATGCGAGGATGGTTCTGTCCGACTTCTTTCCCTTTTCGCCGATACTATTCAGCATCACCGCCGCTTTGATCACGTCAAAAGTCGACTCCTTAGTATTGCATGGGGCCCTCCCGTTCCTCGACAACCCAAACGGCCCACATTGACGACTCGTGAAACAGAATATAACAGTGGGACTGAAAGTGATGATGACAACGACGATGAGTGGAGTGACTCATGGTTAGTAACTGGGGGGTCGGACAGTAGTTTACGCAAGTGGGACGTCAAAACTGGGCGTCCCATAGAACGGATGATTACAGATAAAATGAAGGGAGAAAGAACACTTGTTTGGACAGTGGGTGTACTCGCGTGAGTGCGATTTCGTCTAACCATCACCATTCCTTGAGCCTTTTTTAGGGATGGCACAGTTGTTTCTGGTGACTCTCTTGGAGTGGTCAAGTTCTGGGACTCGATGACCTGCACTCAGATCCATGGCTTTACGGCCCATGGAGCGGATGTTCTGTGCCTCGCCATCGGACCAGAAGGTTCTACTGTTTTCACATCTGGTGTGGACCAAAAGATTGTCCAATTCAGTTACGTGCCCTCATCACCGGAGATGTCGTCATCAACACTCGGCCCATCGCCTGGAAAGTGGATACAATCCGCTTCGCGGCGGGTGCACTCTCATGACGTGCGCTCATTGGCTATGTGGCCCCCGTACGTCCCAATTCCGGCATCGTACACACGCAAGTCTTCCTCGGCGTCACTATATGTAGCCCCGATCCTGGTCTCTGGCGGTTTGGACATGACCGCTGCCTTGATCCCTGCACTACCTGCGCACTTGACGACGTCTAATGTCGCTGCTCGCGTTGTCAACCCGCTAGCAACCAATGCTGCGGCTACTTTCGAAGATTCCTACTATCGTCGTATTCCGTATCGCGCTACCATGTGTGTTGCACGCAAAGCGCGTCTTATCTCGTGCATGTACGAGACCGGACTCAGGATCTGGCGTATCCTTGATATTCCTAGCACGGCTATGGTAATTGACGGAATGGATAACACCACAGACCCTGACTCTAGAGTCGGCTGGGAAAGTGTGCTGGAAGTAGAGTTGAATGTTCATACCAACCTTATATCTAGTTCCTTATCGGACGACGGAAGGTGGCTGGTTGCCTCGGACCTGTACGAAACAAAACTATTCGAGCTGACTACGACTGTGAGTGCATTTATGTTGCGTGCCAAGTCATTGCTGAGACTATTCGAACTTCTAGCTAACTGGAGTGAAAGCGAAACGTGACCGTTCGTTCACAGCTGTACTCCAAGAACATCTTTCCGTGTCGAGCTCGCAAAGGTCACCCTCGACTGGAGGGAACAAATTCTTGTTCACCCCCGATTCGAGCAAGATGATCATGGCTTCCTCAACGACCTCTATCGTTCTTGTAATCGATCTAGGCTCAGATAAACCAACTATCCTCAGGCTATTCGACCAGCACCAAAAGATCGGATTGATCAGTGGTGGTCGAGTAGTGCGAGGATCCAGTAGGAGTCAAACAAAATACGAAAACCACATTGCCGACGACGGTGACGACATAAGTAGTCCACCGTCAGTAGTGCAAATGGCAGTGAGTCCGGATGGGCAGTGGCTTGTGTCCTCGGACGACCGAGGGCGGACCTTTGTCTACAATCTTGACTCCCTTCAGGTATATCCAATCTTTACCATCCCTGCTATTCTATCAATAACGCGTCAATCCCAGTACCATACCACTATTCCATCACTACCACACCCTCCGAACGTCATGACTTTCGTCCCAGACAAGCCACAAATTTTATTGTCTGTTTTGCCTAACAACACGCTCCACTTCTACGACGTTGAAAATAATGAGGTCCCATCATGGGCTTATGGCCTCAATTCCCGTGTCCCGAAACAGTTCTTTAGTACCCCTGATCCCGTGCTCGGCGTTGCATTCGAGCCCGTCATGCCTGTGCTGCCTTTAGCCAACGGCGACATTCACATTGCAGGTATTTCTCAGAAACCCTTTCATGACGTTGCTGCGGTACATTCGGCTGCCGTATTCTGGGGCTCTTCTTGGTTGTGCAAATTAAGACTCGATTGGCTGAGCCAATATCCCGACCGTCGAAAACGTCGAAAATCCGAAGCGAAGCAGCCGATCTCATCTGTCTCAAATGTTCAAAATAGCGCATGGGATACACGGAATTTGCGTCTGGTCACGCATTATCGGGCCATTCTTGTAGCAGATTTTCTGAAACCAGGGGAGCTGGTGCTCGTTGAACGTCCATTAGTTGATGTGTTGTCAAAGCTTCCACCTGCCTTCTTCCAACCCAAGTATGGGCAAACATAACACTGTTATCCATCATCCGTGTATTGCTGTCACTATAGAAAAAGTCTAGGTTCTATTACCATGGAGACTACAAATTACACGACGCCACTATGAAACAGCTGCCGTCCACGATATATTGGAAAGGGACACAGAATAAACGTCGAGGTATGAGTAAAATAGAATGTCAGGAAAGAAGCGGCTAATAGTAGATAGAATCGGTTTGACAGTGTCTAATGGGTTCGTCGCTCCATCGCTATTTTCCTTTCTTGCCTCTCGTCTTCCCTGTGGAATTCGTTAAAAATCAAAACTGGTGACATCATTGGAGTAAGACCTACTTAGCATTTAGTAGGGACAGGTACAATGTCCAGAAAACGCCACAAGTTGACTGGAACGGTATTCTATACGGTAATGGTATGTACCGGAAATTTATCAACTGAGGAAGTATATGAGGTGGATTGCGGCAACTAAGGTCACTATGCTTACCTGCGCTATCGGCCAAACCTTCCAGTTCGTTAGCAGGGCAGTAGTGTACATATCGGCATATCCTTCGCGTATTTGCGCAGCACTACGGAATTCCATTACACCCATAGAGCCCACAAACAACATGAGCTGCAAGGCGGCACATCAGAAGACAAAAATCGACCAGGGGGTAGACCTTACACCGAGAGGTGCCCTGTGTGGCTCCTCAATACAAAAACTGTAGAATGTGGAATGAAACTTACATTACCAACTGATCAGCAGCTACACGCTTGGAAAGGGCCTTGAAACTGGTTCTGTGGCAACGTCGTTTGCATATAGGAAACTTGCGTTCAAGGAAAACGTTCCATCTGCCAAGTAGAGGGCCTCGGAAGGAGAGGGTTCAAGGTTTACTTTTCAGAGGCAAGCACGGGACGTACTCAGGCCAAACCCGAAGCAAAAGAATCGTAAAGTTCGTCCGACATCCCAACCCAATCTGCGCTCGTTGTCCTCGGATAGCTACGGAGGGGACAGGATACTAAGCGATAAACATCGTATACGGACCACTGCCACGAACCACATTCTGGGAGAGCTGTGCGACGATGTCGCCAACAGCGTTGAGTACCCCACCTGTGAATGCAAGGGTGCGGTTTGGGTGTGTGTCAAAGAAATGCTGATATGCCCGGGCGATTGTGAGACTAGCCATGGGGACTCGAGAACCGAAGGAGAGCAGTCGAATGTATGAGCGAATAAGAAACAGCATCCGTCAGCTCCAAGTTGAGCTCATCGAAATTGCTCCCTTGGTGAGATCGGAGAGACGATGTGGCTGTGCAGACAAATCCCAAGCTTCAATGCGATGCATGTTGCTGTACATACACCAGTAATTGCGATGAGAGTGGGCAACGTCAAGAGGGCCTGGATCATTCAAGGAAGGCAAACTTCACCCTTGAAATATTTGACTGTAAAGTTCGCTCCTTTCCCAATTTCAGGCGCGCACCCGAAGAGCGTAGATGTATGTATGTAACAGCATTCCTAGGACCCGAGCTTTGTTCATGGGGCATATAAATGTTCATTCACCCTTGAGGCTGTCGCCCACCGGTTCATTCTTCCTGTCGGTATCTTCCTTGCCACCCCCTCAAACTACATGTTAGTTGCTCCTCCTTATACACTCTCGTTGTACAGCAGAACAGGGGAATCACATCAAAAATGTTTCAGAAACCCTTGCAGGTACAAGCCATATTTCGGTAACACTCTTCCACAAGTATGACAGGGTCCGTCCATCGCAGGCCAAATGAGGGAATAACATGGTCTATAAAAGCTTTAGGTGCTCAGTAACTTGATTGACCAAAGAAACTGGTGCTGCGCAGTTGTGTCAAAGATAATAAAGGGAAGGTAGCTGTGTACCGTACCTGGGCCAATACCCAGGACCGTCCTTGAGCCTGCCACAATTTGTGTGCGACCACTACAGGGAGAACTGTTCAGGCCCTACATATGTGTAAAACACCTGACTTACGCATCTAGAATGGAGCGAGCGCAAAGGTTGAGGCTCTTTGCTATCGCCTCGAGCTCTAGGAGCTCATCCTCTGAGGAACCCCTCAGGGCAATTTTGGCCTGCCTGTTCCCAGTTGGGCTCAGTCACACTACCCGGTTCATTTTACCACATACTTACCCTGTTCGTTCCCAGTGCTGGACAAGCTGTACGTACACCAGTCGTCGATGAAACATACATGAAGTAAAAGTCTCAGGACACTCACCTTGGGATTAGTTTTCATAAGAGCCTTGTAACATGCCAGGGTTGCGTGCCTGAAGGTGTCAGTATGCACGCAGGTCCCGAGGTCCACATAAACGACTACCTACCCGCACCTTGGTGGCATGAATTATACGCTAGATGTTGAAGGATGGCGACGTACTGAGCTGCAATTTTTCCTGTAGTCATCTTCAGATCTGTTCGTACTACAAGAACCTAATATTGTGGATCAGCCGTGCACTTGATGACCTGTGGCCTCGAACATACAAGCTTGCATTGCTGCATCAGCTGTGGTTTAATGGCAGACAAGTCACCATCTGCGAGCTCCTCGTCATCGTCCTCTTCTTCAGCCTGGATTTGAGCCTCGGTATTTGTCTCCGGTGGAAGGGGTGGCGTCGCGTTCGTCCTCGAACGAGATCCTAGCCAGTAGCCAGCACCCACGGAAGCACCAGCTACGACAAGACAATACAGCGCTACAACCAAGAGTGAAGCTTTCTCGCGACTGTTTTAGCTACAAACAAACCTGAGCTCGTCCGCGTCATTGACAAGTGTAGCCGGCATTTGCCGTTTTTGTACTCCCAAGATCTTTCGAACCATCGCGAGTACTTCGCAATTGACGATGCCAACAGAGAAGTCACCTTCACCCCAGCAAGAGAATGCGAGCTGCGAACTGTTCTCCTCCCTCGACCTTTCAGAACCGACAAGTCGAGCGCTCGAGACGATGGGATTCAAAACGATGACTCCAGTGCAAGCCAAGGCAATTCCCCCACTACTTGCTGGCAAAGACGTCTTGGGTGCTGCACGCACAGGTTCAGGAAAGACACTTGCATTTTTAATTCCTGCAATTGAGCTGCTACATCGTATGAAGTTCAAACCTAGAAATGGTGCGCTTGTCTACTACTCTCTGAAGTATGTGTGACCTCGGGGAAATACAGGAACGGGGATCATTATTATTTCCCCTACACGGGAGCTTGCACTGCAAATTTTCGGTGTCGCAAAAGAATTGATGGCACACCATTCACAAACGTTTGGCATCGTTATGGGTGGTGCAAATCGGAGAGCAGAGGCAGAAAAACTTGACAAAGGCGTAAATCTCCTTATAGCGACACCCGGGCGACTTCTCGACCATCTAGAGGTATGCATACATCGCAACAGATGAGAAGACATCACGCTCAATCAAGTAGAATACCAAAGGATTTGTTTTCCGCCATCTGAAAGCTCTTGTAATAGACGAAGCTGATCGAATATTGGAAGTTGGGTTCGAGGAGGAGATGAAGAAAATTATGGACATCCTTCCAAATGGTATGTAGCCTTTACTGCGCTGGATACTTGCCTCAATCTCGCTCCAGATGGACGGCAGTCGATGCTTTTCTCAGCGACACAGACAACTAAAGTCCAGGATTTGGCTCGCATATCCCTTCGACCCGGCCCCCTCAGTGTCGATGTTGATAAGGAAGAAGCGACAAGTACGGTTTCGACTCTTTCTCAAGGCTACGTTGTGTGCCCGTCGGACCGCCGCTTCCTCCTCCTTTTCACCTTCCTTAAAAAAAACCTGAAGAAGAAGGTCATCGTGTTCTTCTCCAGCTGTAACTCCGTGAAGTACCACGGGGAATTACTGAACTACATCGACGTACCCGTCCTTGATCTACATGTAGGCTGGACACATCTCCTGCCTATATAATCACTTACTCGGAATGATGCCAGGGCAAACAAAAGCAACAAAAACGTACGAACACGTTCTTTGAGTTCGTCAATGCAGAGTCCGGTATCCTCTTGTGTACCAACGTTGCTGCACGCGGACTTGACATCCCACGAGTGGATTGGATCATTCAGTATGACCCTCCAGATGATCCACGGGACTATATCCACCGTGTTGGTCGAACGGCGCGGGCTGGCAAGGTCGGGAAGAGTTTGCTCTTCTTACTTGAGAGCGAACTTGGGTTCTTGCGGTATCTCAAGCAAGCAAAAGTTCCCCTGAATGAATATACCTTCCCCACAGACCGTATAGCGAATGTACAGAGCCAGGTAAACATGCAATCCTTTGATTGGCCTTATGAATGTCTGAATAGCATATATAGCTCGAAAAACTACTCCAGAAGAATTACTTTTTGCACCAGTCTGCACGTGATGGATTCCGGTCATATCTTCAGGCATACGCGTCATATTCGCTGAAGAAGATCTATGACATCAACAAGCTTGACCTTGCCAAGGTCGGAAAGTCGTTTGGCTTTTCAGTTCCTCCGCGGGTGAATTTGAACATTGGTGGTGGAAAAGGGAACTCTGGGACGAAGAGGAAGCGGAGTGAGATGGACGGGGAAGAGGAGGTGTGGGAAGAAATGCCCATAGGCTCAGGTGCAGAAAGTGAAGAGGAAATAGATGTGGACACGTCACAGCTACGGGGAAAGGAGAGGCGGATAGAGTCACTGGGGAAGAAGATGGTTGACAAGGAGAGATACAGGAAACTGAACAAGGCAAAAGTATCGGGTCGATAGTAATTTGATTACTAATACACTCATCATCACGTGTTCGCCTGCCCTAAAGCGAGCAGGAGGCATACGCTCGTCCACTGTTTTACTTTCAAAACTTTCTATCGCAAACACACGTCGACTTCCTCATAGTCCCACTGTAATGGCAACAACACAGGTGCATTTCTCCGCCTCCTGACGTCGGGTCGACTGACTGTGGGCGTCTGCATTCCTACAGCACTATCTCTGGGCAGGGGGCCACTTCTTGCTTCTCGTCTCTGCTCTAAGATACCTTCTCGCCTATTTCATGTTCAAGACTGTCTCAGCTTGGTGGTATAGAGGTGAGTGGTCGCCCTACCGTGCGGTGGACCAGTACTCATGGCGTATGCAGCAAGTTTCTTGGGTGCGCTTGTCAGTTACGCCATTGTGTGCCAGTGAGTAAACACCGTTTCGCATGGAGCCATCCTTATGCCGCATGTTGCAGTAAATCTCTTGGAGTGAGCACCTTACCATAATCGCGTGTTGCATTTTCTTACATGCGCCATTAGACGCCTCAACCCAACGCTGCATATCTCAGGAAAGCAATGCTGGATGAGGTACGTTGGCGCTGGTCGTTGTGTGCAGTCTAGGTGATGATATAACCACGAAAAGAATGTTCAATACCTCTTTCTTGCTTTCATTTGGTGGACATCCAAGCCAGTCCCTGGTACGTTGGTCTTTGGGTACTGAGCACCACGTGCTGATGCCCATGCCCATCCTCTGCAGTGGCTTTGATTCCGTACTTCATCTTCTCGCTATTCCATGCCTTAACGTTTACACGTACGTCCCTGATGCCCCGCTTCCTCCCTCCTGGACCTCCTGCAACTGCCGGCGGACCCCCTCAACCCCACCCGCTCGCCAAACGCTTGCAAGCGTGGGTAAAAAGTAGGTGTCTATGTGTACTAGCCACGTTACCCTAACTCAAGGCTTTGTATTATGTAGCAAATTACGACAAGGCGATGCGCATCGTCGCTTACACCGAGCTGATTATTTTCATGCGTGTTGTGTTTGGTGCTCTTTTATTCAAAAATTCGTTCACTGTGCCCCTGTTCTACGCGCACTTTATTCGCCAGCGTTACATGCAGTCTGCGTTCACGCGTAATGCGATCTCAGTGGCCGATGCCCGCATACTCGAGCTTGTGCGCCGTTTTGGAAACCCTGTTGTTGAAGATGTGTGGGGCAAAGCGAGGGACTTGGTCGGGAGGTGGGGTGCTTTCCCCGCGCAAGCTGGAGGTGATGCGAGGGATTAGCTGGAGTGCATGAGTGGGGTCGAGATGTCCTGGATCCGCGCAGGCTAGCTAGCTGGCTGTTGATGACCGCAAGCCTTTCTATATAATCGCCATCGCGTCATGTCTGCTATTAGTATTACAGTAACCTGTTTTTTGTTGTGACGTAAGTTAGACTAAATCTGTGCTATTATGGCCAAACAATCCCACACATACTCTTTACATATTCCGAACCTTGGCGGGGTGTCTGCGTCGATGTCCCGTATACCAGTCCCATCTCATTCACCGGCTGTACACAAGACACTCGACCGCTCTTCTTCTCCCCAGCCAGCCAGACATCCGACCCCCATGTCCGTGTCCAACATTTCATCCGTTTCAGAGACAAGAAAGAAGCAGTCGAAACGTGACGAGGTGCGTCTGTCTCCAATTTGTGTCATTTTCCAAGACTGGCACCTTGTCCAGCATTCTTTCTGCAGTTGCTTACTTTACCATCCAGGCTATCCGTAAAAAGATTGAATCTGAACTCGCCCGAAAGCGCACTATTTCAACTACTCATCATACCGGAACACGGAGCAGGCGCAATGCCAAACAAGCTGTCGCAAAGGGAACCGTTGCCGCTCTCAAGCCAAGTCCAGCACTTACCGTTCCGGAAAATATCACTGTCGCGGAAGCTAGTCAGCTCTGTGCTGCGAAACGCACCGATTGTGTACTTGTCGTCGACGATGAAGAAGGTCTCAGCGGTATCTTTACTGCCAAAGACCTGGCTTACAGAGTGCGTCCTACGTCCTTTCTTTTTACCTATTAAGCCAACTCGCTACAGGTGACCGCGGATGGTCTTGACCCGCATCACACACCTGTCGGCCAAATTATGACGCGGAGCCCTATGGTTACTCGGGACATGACAAGTGCAACTGAAGCTCTCCAGCTCATGGTACAGCGGCACTTCCGCCACTTGGTAATTTATCTACTTTTTTTTTTGTTCGCGTTCTTACAAACTGATTCGCGAAACAAGCCCGTTTGCAACGAAGAAGGCAATGTCGTCGGTTTACTGGATATCACCAAGGTTTTTCATGAGGCCCTGGACAAGGTCGAACGCAGCTCGTCCGCCTCTGAGAAACTATACAATGCCCTTGCCGGTGTCCAATCAGAGCTTGGTCCAGGGATAGCGTCCAATCCACAGGCTGCAGCCATGCTTGCATATGTCGATGCCTTGCGTGAGAAGACTGCCCTGCCAGATCTGACCACTGTCATGGACTTGCGTACCCAGCCCGCCGTCGTTTCTCCGAAAACAACTGTCCGCGAGGTTGCAAAATTAATGAAAGAGCGCAGAGTGACAGCAGTTTGTGTCATGGAAAATACCACCGGCCCAGATGGTATTCACCCCAAGATCGTGGGTATCTTTACCAGCAAGGATATTGTCCTTCGAGTTATTGCAGCTGGTTTGGATGCGAGCATTTGCAGTGTTATTCGGGTGATGACGCCTCATCCGGACACTGCTCCGCCAACAATGAGCGTGCATGATGCGCTCAAAAAGATGCATAGTGAGTTTTTGATGAACTGGACAAGTCATCTTAGGTTTCATATGCGCTTGCAGTTGGCCACTACTTAAACTTACCTGTCGTCGAGGCTGATGGCAAGCTAGTGGCTGTCGTTGACGTCCTGAAGCTTACCTACGCCACATTGGAGCAGGTTTGCATATGTTGCTTACCCTCGTTGCGCCTCGTTCACGCCGAATGTAGATGAATGCTATGACCGCGGAAGGTCCAGGAGATGCCGAAGGTGGACCGATGTGGGGTCGCTTCTTTGACTCCATTGGTGCACATGACGATACAGAATCAATGGTATCTGGTTCGCATGCCCACACGGATGGTTACTCTCTTTCTGCGCACAATCTCTCTCGCCTCCAACAATCGCCTCATTCAGAAGTCCATCCCAATGACTCCGCTTCGGTTGTAGATGATGACCACGATTCCGCTCTCGAAGGATACCCACGGAAGAAGACTGGACGAGACATCCCCAGCATCACTGGCATGGCATCCAGCGCCCCTGTGGATGATGGCACCTATGTATTTAAATTCCACACGCCAAGTGGGTGCACGCATCGTTTCCAGGCACGACACGATAGTGTCGAGATGCTTCGGGAGATCGTGAGCGGGAAGCTGTCGACGGATCCTTTCTTCACCCGATTCGATGGACCCTCTGAGGAAAAGCCAAATCCTACCGATTTTACATTGTCGTACACGGATGCTGATGGTGATATTGTGCTAATCACGAGCGACGTTGACATTGCAGATGCCGTCAAGATTGCACGAACGACAGGCTCAGACCGTGTTGTCTTGTTTATTCAAGGCGGTAAAAACTGGGCGGAGGCTGGTGCTGATAAGAGCGAAGCCAAGGCCAAGGCTGCAAGTGAAGCTGTACAAGAGGAATTGAAGGCGGAGGTCGGGTCGGAATCTTCTCCTGAACGTGCCGCAGTCCCACCGCCACCACCCAAGGTGCATCCACCTCCTGAACAGGAGCTCGTGCTGGGCATTCCGAAGGATTTGTTACTTCCTGCAAGCATAGGAGCACTGGCGGTTGTCATTGTCGCTGTGTTCGCTATCTCACGGCTAACGCGGGACTAGAAGGGAAGGGGATTTTATCTACGTTGTTGGAATATCATCTATGATACCATCTCAATAGGTTGGATTTTCTAGTGCACTGTCTGCTAGGCAGATCGCCGTAATGAACCAATGTTAGATGTGAACAGGGTCTCAGCGATTGATGATTGGGCCCTAAAGTGAACGGGTTCCTTCGGTTCGGCGGCACTTGGTGTGTGCGTCATTCTATCCAGGATGTCAAGTGTTTCTGTCAAATGCACGACGTGTACCGCCGCGGGTCAAAGGCATCCGCGTCACTGCCGAGACTGGTCCTCGTAGTTGCTACGTATGTAAGGTAGTAGTTCTAAATCACATGCAGGCCAGAATATCAGCCCGACTTTTTTAAAAGTCAGCGTGAATTATGTAATTCATTAAAAAATTCGAAATCTGTCTGCGACTGACAGCGACGTCCTGACAGTACACTTGTACTTAATAGCAGCAGTCTCTGCAGTAGCGAGCAGCCATCGATTTCTGTTTTGATTTATTTTATTCCTTATATATATATATTTCTTTTTTTTTGAATCTCCAAAAATTTACCCGACTAATACCCTCCTAATCACTTCTGTCCTTCCGTTGCATACCCCTTCCCGCCCAGATTGTCCCTTCCGCCTGCTACCCGCAGCCATCCACCGCAGGTCTCTTCATCGATCCAGCCAACGAACAGTGACGACGACCCCGCCACGCTCACCCTGCAACTACCATCTCATCGGTGCCATGGACATCTACTCCGTCTCGTTCACTCACCCCCGCAGGTCGAGACACATCCAACCTGCTCTCGACACACATGATCTACGTCTCCCTCACTCTCTCTCACATGCTCGCAACTCTGAACACTTCCCCACAACTCTCCTTCCTGCGCATCCCCCAGCCTCCCAGCCAGCCGCAAACCAAGCAGACAATGACACCGTCGACAAACTGACCAAGCTTGCGTCATCCCTATACAATGTCCAGGTCTCTTGGCTCCTCGCAGACGGCGGTCGAAGCTGGAACTTCCATGTCTCCGGGACATACCCCCAAGTAATGCAGGCTCGTGGAATGCTGCTCAAAGACAGCCCCGTTCAGGTCCGTTTCTTCCTCCTTTCCATCCCGTTGACACTCACTTCTCTCTCCCTCATTCTCACATCTCTTCTTTATGTGCTTGCGTCCTGTTCCACAGCATCGCACGAGTATCAAAGTCGCCCGTGCCGATATACTAGACCCGCCGTCGTCGAAACCGGTCCTTAAACCGGAAGTTCGCCGGCGGTTGGATGAAATTGCTTCCCTCACTTACGCCCATATCGCCGTTGTAAACTCACCCCTCTCTCTCTCTTCACGTACCCCTCCAGACGGCGTATCTAGTTCGGCTGGTTGGAGCGGTCTCGAGACGGAGCGGATTTGTGAGCTTGTCATTACTGGCTCACATGACGCGATTGAGTTGGCCCGCGTTCGTCTCCTCGTGATGCTCGACGAACTGGTCCGTATTTCATACTCGTTTCAATGTAAACTGGGGTTGACAACTCTTTAGAGTGGCTTGCATGCGGAATCTTGCGAAATCGACCGTAAGCTCCACATGATCATTGCTGGGCGTAAACGCCACGTTTTACAGTCCATCCAAGAGGAGACTGCAACAAATATCTATCTCCCATCCGCTCTACAGGGTCTTGTCGGTCCTGAGATCGTTGCCCCTGGCAGCATACGGGAGGTCCAACCAGGCCAACCAACAACGATAACTGGTCTGCCATCAGGGCCTGCACAGGTGCAAGCATACAATCCCAATGTCATATGGATTACTGGCGAGTTCTTTGGGGTACAGAGGGCGAGGGATATGCTGTTCCAGCTTTCCGTACAAAAGGTGCGTCGATACCTTGTCTGATGGCCAGCTTTCGCACGTTTACATCTACTCTTGCAGAGTAAAACGATGCAGTCACGCGAAACGGTTATCCTTCCCCGCAAGCTTGATTGGATGGTGCTCGACCGTGCGGAAGATCTCAAGTCAATTATGTCAGATAATGCGACGTTCATCCAATTCCCGTCCATAGGGAGTAGCACAAGTCTGATAACGGTATATGGTGATCATCTCGTCAGTGTGCAACGGACGATCCGGAGTATCATGCAACTTGTGCGCAGCTTTACGTTACACGGCCTCATGTTTCACTGATGGTTTCTTTTAGGCCTGCCAGCATTATGTGGGCTCGTTTTGGCTGCTCCCAATACAATTCAATGTGCTCCTCCCACCGCCGACACTGAGCTCGGCACAGGTGGCGACGCTGCTAAAACAGATCTCGCTCACCACTGGCGCAGAGGTGATATTCAAAAGTAACTGCTTCGAGATCCATGGGCTGGAATATGAAGTGAGGGCAGCCGTGAGCACTATCCTAGACTTGGATATTGTCAAGGTGAGTGACCCCTATCATATCTGAGAACCTGTTCACTTATCAATCGGCTTCCGCAGGCATTCCATCACGAGATCCGCTTCCAAGTAGAACTTGCCAATGAACACCGGGAGTTCATTTCTGGGAAGAAGAATGGGAAAATCAATAAAATCATGCAGAGCACCTCGGTCAAGATTAAATTTGAGACATTCAACGAACACAATTTCTTGATAGATCTCTCCGGCTCGGATGCGTCTGTGATCCAGGGTCTAACTTTACTCCAGGAAGAGTTGCCCGCAGAAATCTCGTTCCATGTTCCCGAGGCATACCACAAGCGCATCATCGGTATCGGTGGGCGAAATATCCAAAGGATCATGAAAAAGTATGGTGTATATGTCAAGTTTTCAAATGCGGAGGAGTTTGCAGCATTGGGTGGATATAACGATAACGAGGACAATGTCGTCGCGCGGACGCCTTCCAAGAACGCGATCAACTTGGATAACCTGAAGCAGTCCGTGATGGAAATTGTGAATCCAAAGGTATGTGTCCGCATGCCCAAGCGATGTCATACCAAGGAATGTATACAGGACAAGGACTATGTCAATGAGACCCTTTCTATCTCAAGACGGTACCATCGTACTCTCCTCGGAGAGAAGGGTATCTTTATACACGACATTGAAGCGAAAACGAATTCGAAAGTGCGGTTCCCGGACAAGGAGACAGCGTCGGATGTTGTCACGATCTTTGGGCCAGAGAGCCAGGTGCAGATCGCTGCTGCAATGCTATTGGTGAGTTGCATGTTCCGATGGTGTCGGTCATCCATACTGATGCGATCGCTAATACAGGAACACGTCCCGTTCGAGGCGGATATGGCGGTACCACCGAGCCCCGATCTTCCTAAGGTCTGCGCCTCTGCGGACTTTGCTGCATTCGTTGAACGCATCAAGCGGGAATTCCACGTTTCTATTATGCCGAATATTAAACCCGTAGCGCCGGTCCACACGAATGGATCAAATAGTTCTGCCGACCTTCCTTCCCATGGCCAATCGTCGTCACAAGCCCAGTCGCAATGCGAATACAGCTTCAAGTTCCGCTGCCAGCGGTCTAATACTGATTTCCTCCTTGCGGCACGGGAGCTGCTGGAACAATTCTTGTTAAATCATAATGTGCACGTGTACCCGTCGGCGACGGCGCACACACACAAGAGGGGCGATTCCTTTGCGGAGGCGTTCCCGCATTTTGACAGCAAGGTATTGACAGCTAGGCGCCACGGTAAGTTGCCTGATCAGTCCATGATCTTCCGTTTCCCCCACTTTCCAGATCAATTTATATTTGCTGGCCGATGCATCTGATTCTAACAACATGTGTACAGAGTCTGTCGAATTGTCGCGATCCGAGATCTTGGGCGATCGGAGGTTGAGACTTGCAAATTCATCACCCGACGTCAAAGCCTTGTTCAACGCACCTGCGTACATCTATGATCTCGAAGAACGTGAGGATTCGCAGTCCGCATATGGTCCCCCAGGGACTACAGGGCTCGATTATTGGACACCACTACCGCCGATCGTGAGTGATATCCTTGTATCCTTATAATTACCAGTAGCACCTTCTGACGCGCTCTATCTCCACGACGATTGCGCATCCTCAGGGAACGGGTATCACAGCGCGTTCCCGCAACACCGAAGATGCTCTAAAACGCGGTTCGGATTCGTTGCTAGAATCCAAAATCAAGGAGCAGATCTCCAAACCGCGTTCCCTGCAGAATCGGGCGCAATCTCTCGATCTCACGTACTCACTCTCGCGATTGACTGAACCATCTGCACATCTTCCTCCGCCGGAATCGCCAACTACTTCGACGGGCGGAACAGGTGGCAACTCTAGCCCGACATCGGCGACTGCACCGTCGTTCCCGAGTGTGTATGGACCACGATCCGTCATTGGATCATCTGCACAACGGAATGCACGAGTGAGAGACGAAGATGTTGCGGACGAAGTCTCTCGGGTGATGTCGAATCTTGGCTTGTGATCCCACGGATCATCCTGGCCACTAGCAACTACAACGACAAAAGGTCACTTCTAAAAACTTGGGAAGGGAAACTACCTGTGTCCCATGGGTGGGTCGTTTGGAACCTGCTTTGTTGTCCTTTTTCATATTTCCCTGTCTGTCACGGGACTGTTTCATCTCCAACGTATGATTCCTATTTATCCAGGGCTTGTATCAAGAGATTCATTCATATTTTCTTCCCAATCGTCACCCACGCTCCCTTTTTCCACAGTACATATTATCCCCGCAATTCCCATGGTTGGTATCATATTGCAGCCATGTGCCAATCTCCTTGTTGCACCATCAATCATCCTCGCTCCTTCCCCGCCACGGCTACCACACTGCCTGCGCCCGATACATTTCCTGCTACTCGTCACCCGTCACTATACAATCAATCAACACTCGGCTACAGTCCATACAAGGTTTTCTTTTCCTTTCTCTTTTCTTTATCTTCTTTTTCTATCCCACACACCCTCTACAATGTCACTACAGCACCCGTTCCTTGCACGGTTTTCCTCTATCTTGGTGTTGCTCGTCTTTCTCTCCGTCTGTGTCTCTCATCTCGGCTTTTTCTTTTTGTACATTACAGCGAATTGATACACCTACAATAGTGGGCCGGTCGTATTGTTATCCTTTCACTAATGAAAACATCTCTTAAACTGGATGTCTGTCTTGGGCACCTCAGCATGCATCTAGCATGTCATCCTAAATCTCTCAGCTGAGTAGTGGGTACTAGTATTATGCAAGCATGGCGAAGTGCGGATACATCTCGGAAGATACTCATGGCAGGTCATGTCCAATCGCTGGGGTTCAGTAGATGATCCAGGGTACTTCGTAGAGTACAAAATCGTGGAACTCCTGCTCCAGCAGTGCCTGATATTCGCCAATGAATTCCTCGTTTCCTCCCGAAAGTTTCTTGTTGGAACGCCCCGAACGGGGAGCGAGGTAGTTGAAGTGGCTGGTAAGAACGGTGAATGTTTTCTTGGTGTACTTGGGATCAGGCTGAAAAGAATGCGTGACTGGCGGTAAGTTGGAAGAAGAAAATTGTGTACCTTGATCGCTAGACCGAGGTAATTGGCTGGTAGACCATACCGGAGTACACTCTCCACGAAGAGCCGAAGGACCTTGAGATGTACCAGAATTTGGAAAGACTCTGAAAAGTTGGTTCGTGATATCCGAAGAAGCTCGGTCTAAGTCGACAGAAAAGAGGAAATGAACATGTGCAACGAAATATCTTGTGCAAGGAGAGTTACCCAAAGTTCCTTTTCCGTTGCATCCGCAACTTCCAGTTCCTCGCGTTCTTTGGCTATCTTTTCTTCAGAGTAAACGAAGTCACGCACGATGAATCTAGTAGGAGTTCAACAGTGGCAGAGGGTGCACGCCGCGGGGACGCACTTATTTTCTCGACATTTCTGGACCAATTCATCGCGTACCCTCCTGAAGACAACGACACTAAAAAGGCTATATTCTTCGTCAGAGGCAATAAGCCTTGTGGTTTCTGTTCAGCTGTCTGGACTACGGCAAGTGACATAGCCGTGACTCACAGTGACGAACGTGGTACAATCATGGCTGTTAGCCGTTCGTATTTCAAACTCCATTCCTTTTTCAAGATACTAGGGACCAATGTCCATGAGCGAGCAAAGGACGGTGGTAGAGAGGAGTATCTAACTTGGGAACGGCCACAAAACACGTTTCGAGATATTCGGAATCTTGTATGATATGTTCCTTTGTCACAACATCTACGAGAGATCGCACGGAGAGATTTCCCCTGAAAAAGATTATCAATGATGGGGGCTCCACTGCATCCTGAGGCGTAAGACCCACGTCTTCTTTCGGTGCATCTGGACGAGGGAGCCCTTGACAAGGTTGTAATTGTTCAGTTTAGCCTTCATAGTGTTGTCGATAGAGGCCATTTCCTACGCGCATGGCTTGCATGATGTCTGTGGAGATGGAAGCAGAGACGGAACATAGCTACCTTGTTGAGAACGTCCACAGTCTCGCGCAGGCTGCGCTGTACGTTGTATCTGCTTTCATTCCATCTCCAGCCTCTGAAGAGATAGTCATCGACGCTTCTCTCATTGACCAGAACGTGCTGAGAGAGTTTGACGGGGTCGTTATTGAGGAGATTGCGCAGCGTCTCGACTGTTTTAGCAACTGCGGAAGTGAAGAATCCGTCCTGCTTTGGGAGCTCTTCAGACAAGGCGATCAAGGAGTCCAACGTCCCTGTCTACATCAGTGAAAGCTGAGAGGGTTTGCTTATTCTGGGCAGGGAACCGACAAACCTTGAACGAAGGTATGCTCAGCTCCGCAACACTGGTCGAAGACGATCGTGACTGCTGGGACACCTTGGACGCAATTTCTGGGAGTAGCCCTTCTGCGTCACCATCGTGGGGCACAGCAATCAGCCAGGTGCTCTGATCAGACGGCATCTTGCACGGTGTCGATATCTCTCAGCCCAAGCCTCCAGCGTGTTCGGGTATGACAAGACCAAATCGGGGCATACCATCTGAAATCGAAATAATTAATTAACTTCATCCTGTTCTTGCCATGATGTTGGTGCTGAGTCGCATCGTCGCGGTAAGGGCCCCATTCAAGCGGTCTTTGTCGTCTGCATTCTCCACCAGGGCTCCATACTTGCTGTCGCCTTCGCAACTGCGCGAGTCCCTGTCCTCTGGAGAAGGGGTCTCAGTTTTGGACGCGAGTTGGTTCATGCCCAACTCGCCCCGCAAATCTTATGAGGAGTTTAAGAAAAAGCGCATCCGAGGCGCACAGTTCTTGGACCTAGACGCGGTTGCTAGCCCTCATGGCCTTGGTCTGAAGCACATGATGCCCTCAGAGAGTGTATTCGCTGAAGCCTGTGGTCAGGAGTCCATCTCGATGGCCCCATTCTCCACTGACACGCATTCGCCGTGACAGAAAGGTTTGGCGTCCAACCTAACTCACATGTGGTAATGTACGCCGGCGATTTCATTGCCGCATAGTGGACGAAATCAAATCACGCTGCCTTCCCTAGATATGATACGCACGGAGTATTTTCGTCACCTCGTGCCCTCTTCATGTTCAGGGCATTTGGACACGTCAAGTCCAGCATTCTGGATGGCGGTCTACCGCGTTGGGAGGCAGAGGGTTTTGAGACAGAGGATGTACCACCCGGAGATGGCAAGAAGTCCACGTATCCCCCTCCTATCCTCGATAAGACAGTCGTCCGCTGTGAGACCTTCATTTGCCGTATCGACCAATCCCATTGATCCTCAGGGCCCCCGATAGCCTATGAACAAATCGTAGACAACTCGGTGCTGGACATCACCTTGGACCCTGGTGCTGAACTGGTAGTCGATGCACGTGCTCGTGGTCGGTGCGTTTTTTTTTGCTCCACTTATCGGTGTATACTTGCCCCTCACCGGTGATACAGTTTCTTAGGAACTGATCCAGAGCCACGCCCCGGCTTATCTTCAGGACACATACCCCATTCGTTCTCGCTCCCATTCACTGCATTCCTGGAGACACACACCTCCCCTAATTCATCCACTCAGTATACCACTTTTCGACCTATCCCTGAACTACGGCAAGCCCTTGATGATGCAATTGGAGCAGAACACGCAGAACGAGTCATTGCGGGTAAGCGATCTGTCACTACCACCTGTGGAAGTGGCATGACAGCTGGGGTCTTATGGCTGGGGTTGAGGATGTTGGGCGCACCAAAAATTGCACTGTACGACGAGGTATGCATCTCCAGTTGTCAGACTTAGTAGCCATTGATTGACCATTTCTCACAGTCTTGGACTGGTTACGCGACGCGACCCGAAAGTCGCATCGATAAGTCTGCTTAAACGTAATGGCATAGATGCTTTCATTGTTGTAGAGTAAAACTAGGCTGTTGTATCATATCCTAAGTGATGGTAGTATGTAGTGGTACAAATCAGCAGCTCTCCTGGTGGCTATTTTTACAATTCCCGTTATCCCTGAAGTCATAACATATCAACCGAAATGCCCCCGAAGCCCAAAGGAAGTATGAAAAAGAGAAAATCAAATCTACTAATAACAGCACTGTTCGTGACGGTCGAGGATGGTCATCAATCCCTTAATGCCTTTCGCGGCTTCAATACCGACTGGCCGCTGGGCATCGGGGAAAAATGACCGCGCCACGGTGGCGGAGTAATGAATCTGTAACACACACGTTTCATTCATGCCATGATGCGCATCAGCGAGCGACTTACTGTAACTTTGAACTCATAATTTCTCTGGAGCTTGGGATTCCGAATACTGCAATTCCATCTGTGAAATAAACATATAAGGCGTCACTCAGAAATCTGCTGGTTGAAATGACTTACTGCTCGTCGAGTAGGACGTTGCCCCCCATCGCTTTTGCTCTCGAGTAAAGTGCTTTGCGAGAGAGATCAAGAAGTCTTCCAGTGTCAACTCCGCCTTTGCAAAGGAATTGTTCTGTGTGGGCTACACGCGGTCCAAACTTGACAGGCTTCACGTTGATTTTATGGGAGTGCGCCGGCCCCGACGAGCTGTTAACGCTCGAAGCATCGTCGTCTACGGCCTTGGAGTCGCAGAGCCTGCGACAAAGTTCAAACTGGTTGTTGCAGAAGCTCGAGAAGACGCGAAGGCAGTAGTCAAACATGGGACGGTGGTGAGAAAGGTTCGAGTGCATCTGGAAAAGAAAGCTATCTGAGGAGCTTGTAGAGACCTCCATCTCTGGACGTGAGGTCTTATATGCAACGAGAGGACCGGGATGTACGCCGGCTTTCATGTGCTCCCATTTCACCGGAGGTGGAAATGTGAAGCCGTTCCCTGTTTGCTCACCAGGACCCCTACACGAGGCATCGATTAATACGAATGCCCTTGAGGTAATATCACGTTGGTATATGCTTCCCAAGGCAAAATGCGTGTGATCTGAACGACCTCAATGCGCCACTTCAGTGTGAGCGTTCCTAACGGACCTTGGTATTTGAAAAACAACATGCATATATATAAATGGGTGAGATCAAGTGGTGGATGATAATGATGTTGGGTGCACAAATACGCTATAAATGACTGACCTGATACGTAGTATGATCGAATAAATTACTGGAAGATATGCTGCCCCTCTAACAGGGCCATGAAAGGAGGAGGGCGAAGTGGAGGTAGCTTCCCGGACACACAGCCGGGTCGGCCTGTGTAGTCGACCTGTATTCGATGACGTCTCTCTTGTCGCAAAAGCGTAAGCGTCCACCTGTATAAAGGACTTGAGACCCTGATGTGCCACTGCCGGTAACCTCGGAAGGAACTGACCCTTCCTGGAGCAGGACGTTGAACCCCTTTTTCTTGACCTGCTGGAGAAGCTGCTGCCTCGCAAACAACACTGCGCTGGCACAATGAATCCCACTTGGGGTATGGTTCGTGAAGTCGAATATGTATCTTCCACACGTGTCCACCCCTTCTGCATATACAAATTCGAGCTCTATCACGATGGTTGGGCACGGATAATGTTCGGGACATGTTCGGGACTTACCTTCGTCCTGCGAATCGACCTCCGAATCGAACATGAACACAGGAGCAATAGTTTCACATCCAACGACCTCCCAAGATGCATGACGGTTTCGGGGACGGAACCACTTCATAACGGAGGAGGGCTCTAATCCAGCACGGAGACTGGATGGCAAAACATGGCGAACACATGTCACAGATGGCCCTAAGCATTTAAGGCGTCCTCATTACACCGTCCTCCGCACCGCCACTACGAGGCGCGGCAGGGAGTGGACGTAAGCCTGTTCGTTACGTACTCGGTTTCAGCGCAGCCTACCTGATTCAGATGGGCTGAGAGTTCCGCAGTGATATCATCGCCATCGCGGTAACTTGTAAGCTGGGAAACGGTTCCACTTTACCCTGACTCTGAGACACGATTCGAGTCAGTTGGCCAGTCCCTCACCCTTATGATACTGCACCCCATTCGTAAGCGAATGATAACAGGGGCGCGCAGCCGGACTAAGCCGCGATGCCGAAACACACGTATTCTGCTGATTATGTTGGCCAGGACCGAAGGGTTCCTCTTGTCTTCGTAATATGGCGGCTGGCTATGTTTTATTCTCACGGCTTACGGTCAACAAAAGTGATGGAATTGATGTCGAGACGGTGATAATGCAGTCAGATCAATTGATGTAACGTCGAAGTCCTGGTTCCCGCTGCAGTCGGTGCCCTAGAAGACTGAAGGGTATCACAGGGTCCTTTGACAAGCACCCTCAATGATCGCTGTCAGTTACATCCTGGTCCGATCCATTCATTATTCAATACTGCACGCAACGCTTCCGAGGCGTATCTCTTGTAATGGAGGTGCCCCCGGAAATCATCATTTCACTTCGTCCCTCGCATGACTCTATTATGGATCCCCATCCATGGGCATGAGCACCATCAAGAACGTTATGAACCCATCTCCGGAAGTTGGCAAGCAACGCTGTCCTTGTGGTCCGCTGAGTCAAGTGTCCAGCAAACGTTGAGAGCGCACGCCCAACACGTATCGTTAATATGGGATATGCCGAAGACCCACTTCCGTTTCATGATTCATTATTGTCTGCAAGCCTGCAGGGTACTTGGGTCAATCCTTCATTTTTACACCTGCCTCGGACGCGAATATACTGGCTCCTTCGATAACACTGGCCTACATTGTGGGAGTGGGTTTGCGCCATTGCGCCATGAACCTGAGCACGTGGCGGAGGTCAGTTAATCAGAGTCGGGCACGATGGATCCGCTATCTTGATCTCGAAATCTCCATGATGGCGGCCGTTCTGATTTGGGGGAAACGGATTCATTGAACTGTAATAATGAGGCTACTCTTCTCCATTGCCATCTCCACGATGCAAGGATTCCTCGTGGTTGGTACTCCCGCAGTAACGGAAAAACAATAATCAGGATGACCATGGCGGCTGAAGAAGGTGAACCTGCTTCTAGTGCGGGGTCCTGTTTTCATCTATAGTTGGGTCTCGGCCCCTCCAAACTGAGATGAAAAAAAATAAATAAGTTTCACTTACATTGTTACGATCGTTTGACTACCTCATCATGTTACACATTCCCCATACATTATTGTTCTTTGCCAACACCAAGTCGTTCGGTATTCAGAAGAACGTGATCACCAGGCCCAGTACCATCGTTGTAATGACTCCCGAAACTGCTATCCCGTCCTTTGTGGCGCCGCTCGTGGGCCAAGCGGACGCGGAGCCAGATGCCGGTGCTGAAACACTAGTACAAGTGGAGGTCACGCTGTTGTGGACTGTCACATTGGCAGACAGGGAAAGGTCTGCAATTCACGAGAAGGCATTGAAATCACATGAAATGCTTGAAGCGCGACGAGCGCCGTAGTAAACAAAGATGTGATGCCGAACCTGATAGAGAGATTGCCGTCACCATCATTGAATATATCTTGGACAGTCACATTGGCACCGTCCTGGATACCCGATAAGCCAGTGGTTGCCAAATCAATCGGGAAGCAATCTTGCCCACTCCATTTTGCTGGAAGAACTGGATGGTCATCTGGTAGCAAGAAGATGTGTTGAGATGAGAAACGAGGTGGGATCTTGTAATGATGACCCCAGATATACAAGGAATATGAATGCTGATCGGGGCATGCTCTCGGGGTAGTCTTTGATTGTTGAGAGTACAACCCTGTAAAACTGACTGCCGCCCTAATTAAAGCCACTGATACTACTCACCGTACAGCCCCTCATCAAGAAAACAAATTCTATATTCAACTAAATAAGAGCATTTTTGAGACTGGGACTGGAGTGCTTCAATGGGATATCACTGAATTCGAGGTGGCATCGATGATACTAGAACAGCGCCGTCGCAGACGCCAAACACCTTGTCTAACACGTAAGACCCACGGTATAGTTACATCGTCATTCTACTACCAACCATTCCACATTCCGGGAGGAAGCCATTACACAACGAGCATTAACATAGTGGTCGTAGTAAGAATTGATGTATGTCAGCTAACCAATCGTGATTGAATCGGAGATGGCACGAATACCAAAGATCGGTATTTGACATGTACTCGTCACTACAACGGACAGTGAAATACACGAGATCGCGGACGTTCAAAATATGGTGACACATTTCGGGTGTGACCAAGGTGATGCAGATTAGTAAGCCAACGTCAAGTGATCGCGGGAGCACTGGGGGACTTCTGCGATTGGTCGAAAATGCCTCAGGGCCACTTTGGTCGCCACCAAGTAGATTGTTCAACTTTTAACCTCATCGACCCAAGCATATCGCATTCACCCGCAAGAGCCTTATTTCCACTCAACCGATGTGCGTGATTGATGTTAATGCTCCTCCGTCGACGTTTATGCTAGCTCTACCTCAATAGTGAGTGTATTGATACATCGCAAGACAGATGGGAGCGCAGTCCCCAATAATCTCTCCTGCGATGTACCACTACCCGTTCTTGCTGCGATTGCGCTTCTAGACACCCTGTCTCCACTCTGGCTGAACCATTTTTTTTGGTAATGGGCTCACCTTCCCGTTTCGCATCCTTGATCCTGCTCTCGGCCCTTCTAGGTTTCAATTGTAGAGTGGATAAAGCGACCATACCTATTGTCCTGGTATTCACATACCCTTAAGCCTTAAGGTAAGTCCGTTGTTGGCGTTGGGCACCGAAGGAGTGTCACGTGGAAATCCAAGTCTGACTGCCTAAAAAGGTAACCTTTTCTTGATCTAATACCTCGCTCCCTTCCTCAGTTCATCCCACCTTCGACGACAGTTACAGTAATGAACGCTTGGCTCCATTTTAGCAGGGGGGACTACCTACTCTTTCAAGCCTGGAGACCTTCTTCTAACGGCGCCATCATTGGTGCAAATATTGCGGTCTTCACATTCAGTATTCTTGAGCGTTGGCTTGCATCTTGGCGTCGCTTTCAGGAACGTCGTTGGAGAACCAGGTAAGAGCGCGCGCGCGGCAGCTGTTTGAATATGCAGTAACAACAAGTGTAGGGCGTGTGCTTTGGTGCTGAAGAATTGGCCTGTGTCGTCGTCGCCCACTACTCCTGCAGCGGAAGGGGGAGCCCTTGAAGGCTCTGGGGAGGTGGTGGCAGAAGTGCCCGCGTCAAACCAGACTGAACAACCAGACGTCCGACGTGCTACCCCTAGGCTTGTCCCACCCTTCATACCCTTACATGATATTCCCCGTGGGATCCTTCATGCCATTCAAACAGCATTTTCGCACATTTTGATGCTGGTGATCATGTGAGTCCGACGTTCGTGATTGCATCCGGTTGAAGTGCCAAACTTACTCTTGTCAGGACGTTCAATGCGGGATACATCATTTCCGTTATTTTGGGCCTTGGTGTGGGAGAGATTATGTTCGGCTGTATGGAGCGCATGCATGACGCAAGTATAGCAATTTAGCTTTTTTTTAGCCCTGCATACGTTGCTGTATGCCCTGACTCTACTTTTATATCATTTTCGTAGGTGTAAATTCCATAGCCCAAAAAAATGCCTCTTGTTCCTCAACCACCACCTTCCCCTTTGGGACAGTCGTCCTCCCCACCCAAGCATCAGTGCTCACCCTCTTCGCCATGCACAATTCGTCTCTCAGAGATAGGAAAGTGCTGGCATGCCTTCCCCAAAGGCTCCTTCAAGGCTCGTTTCGCTCCTCCCGCAGTCCCCCGCTCTGTCCTCCACCACTTTGACGCTCACCCCTTTTTCTGGTCCTCGACCACAAAGGCTGGCCCCAACACCAGCAAATCCTTCGCAGTTCCTACTGTCCCGACCTCGTGTCCAAAGGACAGCCCCAAAGCGATCCAATGGGTCGTCTCCATTTTCCATGCCTTCAAGGCTCAGCTGGCCCCCCAGGCGCTTGACCCAGAGACTGGCAGGGTCCTGCCCAGCTATGTCAAAATCTACCAAAGTAACATGCTGATGCACTTGCGTGCCCAGCGTGCTCGCCCCAAGGCGAGTAAACCCCCCCCCTCTCCTGCACCCCGAGCTCCCACTCGGCCAGTCGCCCCCATCCCCTCTAAGTCCCCTGGCGTTATTGCGGAGCTCCGTGCGGAGATCGCGGCCCTGCGGAACAAGGTCCAGGCCCTCCGCACCTTACATGAGGCGTCCCTTCTAGCCCCCCACTCCCCACGCACCGCCCCCACTGTCGTGCCCCCCCACTCCCCCACCCACTCCTCATCCTCGTCATCGATGTCCATAGTGCAGGAGTGCACTGCTCACCCCGAACACCAATGGCTCCAGGTTATTTTGGATTACCCGCGGTGCCCCATCTTCCTCCGCCACGTTGACTCCTCCATGGTCCCCCTCTATTCCCACGCTCTACCCAACGACGTCGAAAGGGCGATTTCCATCCGGTACTCCCAGGGGGCTCCTCGGTACATTGGCTTCGACTCCAATGGTGACCTCTGTGTTGCCGAGATTGCCCCACAGGACGTTGTTGAGATGACTATTGCCCCTCCCCCGTCTGTCCCCAATTTCATGTTTTGATCCCCGCATTACACTAGCCCTCCAGGCCCTTACCCTCCCCGCCCCCTCTCATCAGCCCTTCATGTTCACTAACTAGCCTTTACATAGTGTCTGTGCCTCACCGCCATTCCCGCATTGCTTGTTTCAGTGTCGTGGGGTCGTGTAGTCAGATCGTTTTTAGTGCGCAACCCCCATACAGTAGTCACAGTAGTCAGTATGGGACAACATAGGGCCCCCGCCCTCAGGTTCCTTAACAATGATTAAAAAAAAAAATTCCATAGCCGCCTCCTTTCAACTGCATCTATTCCTCTGTAACCAGCTCTTATGAGATTGAATATGCTATAATATAATCAACTGATGGCTTCCAGTTTCCCTCTCCAAAAAGAAAGTAAGACATTCAAACTGTCAAAGTTATTTTTTAAAACTAGCCCACTCCAAATATAACAGCTTTTATGATCCTTGGATGAGGACGGATTTGTACTTGGCACTATGTTTGCTCTGTTTTCGAGTAAAGGAGTCCATCTTTGTATTGTTCGTCAGCACCACAACACTGGTACGCACTTCACTTCACTCTTCCCATTTGGACTCGCTGCTATTGCAGATGCTCACCTCTAACTCCAATATCCTGTCCCCAGAGGAACCAGGAGCCCTCGTTTTGTGGTAGGCATATTACTATAGTTTGACATGCGCGCCCACCCATGACGGTCACCGTTAGCTAGGTGGATAGACGAATGTTACGTCCAGTCGGAGAGTGTTCCCTCTCACCAATGGGGTGATTAACCTCAATAGCGACCCTCAGTGGACTGGTAAGGTGTTTCATCTAGTCGATGACATCACTGTAGTCCAAGTGAATTGATTCGCCGACAGAGTATTTCTATGTTTGATCCGTGACGAAATTCATCTACCCAGTCGTATTCGACCTGAATCGGTCGTGGCATGATGTCCGTGGGTATCACGCACGGTAGCTGGAGGAGTATCGGATGATGATACTATCGAGCTTCACGGATACTTGGCCTCCTGGCCCAGATACTTGACCAATTTCTGAAAACCAAACTATTCCTCTAGTAATAATTTTTCTGTACAGTCAAAATCTATCTCATAAACCTCAGGAAGCTGGACAACATGAATCCATGCCTTTTTTTTTTTGACAAGTGTTATTATGTAGCAACTGACAAGTCTACTACAAAATCGCTAAATCGAAAGCCTGAAAAGACATCCGGTCTGAGGGAAAATGCTCTCACGCACTGCCCATCGAGGACAGGGGTGTGTGGGACTCCGTGAGACTACTGGTGGACCCGTTGTAAGGCGCCTGGTATGCGTTATACCCACTAAACCTCGGGTTGGGGGGAGAGCATCTCGCAACGGAGGACAGTATCACAGTGGACTTTCACATGGAATAGTCGTGCTGACTGTGGTTGGTTCATGTTTCAGGTGGTCTTTGGTGCATTCGGGATGTCTACACCGGGTAGAAAAATTTGTGAATACGCGGTCGTTAAGTGTGGTTGGGTGAAGTTGTTACTTCCAGTCTAGCATTACTCGTGTTGACTGGTAAGCATCATTTTCTGGGGGAGGCCGGTGGTGTTCTGCGTGCTTTTTATCGTTTGTGCACTAGCTGTCGTAGCGTGGGAAAACAAACCATGGTGGTGGTGGTGCCCAGACTACCCTCCGAAGGGGGGTACTAGTGTATAGTCTGTGTGCGAAGATAGTCTGGTAACCAGACTAGTGCGAAGAGAGGTATCCGTATCCCGGGCGGTCAAATCTGTTTTTCGTGTCCGTCGGACGCCCCTCTCCTAAGATCGGGGCCGCGTACAGTACACACAGGGACAGGTTTGGGCGTGCGGTTTCGAGCCTGCGAAAGCTCTCGTCAGGGGGCTTAACCGCTACCCCGACCGCCGCCCTTCCGGGGCTGTTTAGGTGAACTACCATCTACCACATATGAGGGGAATAGGCCAAAGCGTGTGAGCTGGAAGCGACCCGACGCAAGGATGGTCTGAAAAACTGGGTGAAGGCGGGTGGGGACAAGGAGGCTTCTTTGTCAGCGAAGCCAACAGCGCTCGAGGCTGTTCCAGGCCAGCCGGGCGAGAATGTCCCTTTCGGGAGCACGCCAGCACTTTTCTCGTCCCCGTGAAGCACCACACTGGTACTAGCCAGTGTGGATCCTTTCTTGCCATACCGCTGAGGGTATCCGACGAGTGGCACAGTTTGCGGTTCATGGTCCCATGAAGTATTTGTTGACATAGAAAAAACAACGCGACAAGTAAACTCACTACAAAAAACCCATCATATTCCACCTCACTTTGGTTTGCCGTTACCAATATATCGTACATCTCTGACCCTTTCTCGGAATTTAGAGGTATGAGAACACCATTCCCAATAAAGCTGCTGTAACAACTCCAAGAAGCCCTGCATCTTCACTTCTGACACCACTTGTGTGCGTCGCAGATGCCGCAGATGTAGCCGACGCTGTCGCTGCCACGGATGGAACGGTGCAATTGGAGGTCACGTTGCTTGGAATCGACGCATTAGCGGATAGTATAAGGTCGGCGCACTTTTTTAATTCACAAAGAAGGGGAAGAGATATAAGTGTGTCGCTTGGCGCCATGAGGATGTGATACTATGATACGAACCTGATAGAGATTGCCATCGCCACCAGCGAAAACAACCTGAACGGTAACATTGGCGCCCTCCTGTATACCAGAAATACCAGATTTCGCTAAGTTGATCGGGAGGCAAAATTGTCCGCTTCCTGAGTACTTGACGAATGGGACACCAATCTGGTAGCCAGAAGAGGTATTGAAATCGGAGAAAGAGCTAGCTTCTGCCTTTGTTGAAACAATGAAACCAACTATTACGACAATCTGCTTAGATCGTGCATAATCAACGAGACAGAACCTACTAGTGAAATCTGGATGTCCTGTTTTGAAGCTAACGATGCCATCGTTAAGAGGAAACAATGTTCGATTGGTCGTGGCATTCGTATATCCGTCTGTCAGTGATTTGATCAGCAAAAACAGAAGTGATCAAATGCAGAGGAATGCCTACCACAAAACAATGGCTCCTGAGATGCAATAAATGGCCCTCTGGGAGGTGGGTATAGTACCTGAACGTGAGCACTTGCAACTGCAGCAAGTGCAAGTGCAAGGAGAGTCGGTGAATGCATCGTGGACTTGTGGTGCCGATCTGCCTTCACGTTCAACCGAGAAGACACGACGCGACTTCTTAAACGTAGTCCAATTTATTTCTCGCTACAAGGGATGGGAAAAATTGTGCTCAAGGCGGTCACGGCCTTGAGCACTCCTCACTAAGCACTGATGATGGCAGCATGTCATTTTAACTCCTGATGCGTTGCCAGCTTGCTTTCCCTGGGACCTGATCCAGGGAAAACATTCACGATTGGCGTCCCCAAAGTGACGAGAATAAGTCAACTTTAACATCAAGAACAGTGTGGTTCTGTAGCCTCCATAGCATCTACACAACAGGTCAAGTAGCGGGACGCAGGAGTTAGTTTCTACATCATACGTGAAGTCGATGATATGCCAAAACGTACATCTTCCAACGGCTCTTCATACCCAAATAAGAACTCGTCTACTATCCGACCTGACCTTGGCAGGAGGTAACCTTGGCAGGAGGTGAAATACGCCGTCTTTCGGACAGACATCGATTTGGAAACGTGCGATAAACACCAGACACATATGACCATCAACCTGAAGGCCGCTCGGCCGAGAACATGAGGTAAAACCAAGATGTGGTGAGCACGACCCCGATGTTCGTCGTTACAACTTTGGAGCCACTGTAAGTGCACACTTCCTCGGAGGGTAGCGGTGCCAGACGTTGAAGAGGGCCTCGGGCGGCGCATAGTTCGGGGATTCCCGAAATACTTACCCACGCCCCATGTCTATACGCTGATTGTGCTGGCAGCTATGGTATGGCGTCCACTGCGTCATGCATACCATACATAAATCGCAGGTTGCGAGAATTTGTGTAGCTCGTGAAATATTTGAGAGATGGATGGAGGCGTATCTCAAGCATGCAATCAGACCTTTCGTTACCCTGGAGACGTCGCTGATCTTCTCAAGTAAGAAGCGGGCGTGTGATGCTGAGAAAAAGTGAAAGAAAAGTCGATAGGGCTTCTTGAGGATCGGGGGAGGCGTTGCAGACCAAGTGCCGGAGCGCTGGCACATTGCAGGGCAGGTTTGTTAAGGGGTCCACTCCCACCTGCCCTGCAATGTGCCAGTGCTGCCGAACATTGACGAAAAGCGATGTGGTCGTGTTCCGGTTATGCCCCACAGAAATCGTGTAGTTAGGTCGTGAGCTGGCGATGGGTGAAGGAGAAACAAACTGAAGGAAGTCGATATGTACTTGAGGCATTTTTAACCAATCGCAAAAAGGACACTTCATTCGCCCACGATCACATGACATGACACCTTGCAATTGATCACGTCAGCGAGGGTCAGTTCGGAAGGCGTTAAAAGGTATGGATGCCTCCGCTGTTTCGTGCAAAACATGTTGCGTACCGCACTAGCGAACGTCGCACGTACTCCAGCGCGGTCTGTCCATGTTACCAGACTGGTCTTCAGACCTTCTTACCCAGTGTTCGTACGGTATGAGTCGTCCTCGACGCCAGATCGTGAGGCTCTCAAGGCCGCACGCAAGGCCAACGACGAATTACAGAGAGATTGGCGAAGTCCTGTTCTTACGTACGAAGAAGTAAAACCAAGGACCCTGCATCCCAGCAGTGTGTGTTTCATCTTGGCTGGTTCGCTTTCCTTGACCTAACTGAGTTCCTCCTAGGACGCATATCTTATCGACGTGCGTGAGCCGAATGAAGTGATACAGGGATCAATTCCTTCGGCTGTCAATCTCCCACTGTCTGTGCTTGCGACTTCGTTGGGACTTAACCCTCAAGACTTCCGTGCGCAGCATGGGTTTGATAAACCGCAAAAGTCACAAGAGATCGTGTTCTATTGCAGGAGTGGCAAGAGAAGTGCCAGCGCATGTGATATTGCGCGGAGAAATGGATATGAGAAGTGCGCTCTCGTTATTCTGGCCCTTTATGATCACTAACAGTGAATTAAAGCATATTAAACTATGAAGGGTCGTGGCTGGACTGGATCTCACGGGAAGCACGGCAAAGGTCCTGACAGCTTCGTGGATGTATCTTGGCGAGTTATTCGTACATTAAGTATAACAGACCAGGATCGCAATCAACAAGAGATATTGGTTGAAGTGCTATGATATGATTGTATACAGTAGTATATCGGAGATTTGGCCTTAAGCGCCAACTGTCACCTGAGCTTTTGCACTACCCATGCTTTCTCGGACACTTTGTCGACGAATATCTAAGCCGCCATCTATCCATGTACGGAGCGGTTTGCCAGCAATCTCAATCACAAGAGCCTTCTCGCTAGTCCGACGTGCAAGGCAGGTGGTGAATTACCCGACCCCAGGATGTCAGCTATACCTATGCCGACGAGCACTAACCACACCTGCACCGCACACAAGTGCCAGGTGGGACGTTCTTCGATATCGCGAGATCACCCACACTAATGAAACAACTGCAGCGAGCTCCAAATAGAACGGTATCATGCTCTCTCAGACGCCACCATGGGGACCCTTCTCGAGCAACTGGAGGGCTTGTTAGATGAGCTCGGCAAAGACGACATGGAAGTAGACTACCATGTAAGCTCGCGCGAAGCGTTACATATCACGAGGGTCACGTCGCAGGTTGACTGATGGCCCAATCCCTAGGGTGGTGTTCTGACACTCAATCTCGGTTTGCACGGAACATATGTTATTAACAAGCAGCCTCCGAACCAGCAAATTTGGCTTTCCTCGCCCATAAGGTGTGTGGACTGATTCCCGCTGGCGTGTCGAGTAACACCTCACATGGTCCCGCTGCAACGGGATTGCCTTTGCTTCCTCCTGTTCCATCGTATTTCCAACAGCGGTCCCAAACGGTATGACTACGTCCCGAACTCGGATGATTGGAGGTATTCAAGGGACGGACAAGAGCTCGGTGCGTTGATGGAACACGAGCTGAGTGACACGTTGGAACGAAAAGTTAGTCTGAATCTAGGGCGTGTGTCCGATTTGGCGTAGAACCCTTTGAAACAATTTCCGTGCTGAGCGCTGAGGTATGCCCCAGGGTGTGAGATAATCTACAGGTGTGACTGAAATGGGGATACATGCAATACAATAAGTCAAAAAGGTGTGGAACACGTAGTGATAGCCGCCCACATAGGTATATGTGAAACGGGGGAACAGGAAGGAAAAGTAGTTCTACTCCAAGGGACCCGCTTGTCGGTGGATCGGAAGTGAACCAGATGCGTCATTCTTGCTGACTTTCCGAGGCGCCATGGGCAGCCGAGGAAGAAAATGCTTCGTGCAGCTCACGCCTACGAGAGAGGAATAGCGAACCAAGAAGCCTAGATTTCGCGTCTCAGCGCAAGGCACACACGCATGGGAAAGGACTAGACCTGTTTGTACCCTCATAGTGCTCCCACACGGACTCTGCCTCATGGAGGACTGCCTGACCCGGGTGTGGTTGCCGCATCTGTCCATGAGGTGCAGAGGTCAAAGAAGATTGGGGTACTGGTGACTTGCCAGGGGAAGACTGCGGGAGGAAACTGGCGGCATCCACGTTCCCATGGACGGTGGGATGAGCATAGATGGGAGGTGGTAGCACGCCATAAGTGGAATTTGGATAGTCGGAAGGAGAGAACATGAGTCTGTGTTGGTGGAGGACATGTAGTTCGTGGAGGAGGCCATTCGGCCGCTTGTAGTCCATGCCCGTACGGCAAGTGGCACTTGGACAGGGTGAGCCAGCATCGTCATCACCCACCCAGTCATCTTTGCCATCGCTTCCCTCTTTCCACGAATCGCAAGGGCCTGTAGGTGTGCTGTCGAGCACTCGCCGCCGCTTACTCCGTTCCGATAGCGAGGCTGCGTCTGAAGCGCGCTGTGGAAGTGGTCTAAAGGGTCTTCCCGGAAAGTAGGGAGAGGAATCAAGTGAGGCTGGTGGGGGCGTCGCTGGCCGCTGTCGTTTGAGCATGTTGAGTCTCTCTGGTAGTTGGTAGTCGTACATGCATGCATTCAGTGACGGTGGCTTGTCATATCCAATCCGAAAGAGGAAGTTCACAGGACAGTCACTATTACCAGTATTGCGTCTCTCGCAGCCAGCACTACAAGATGGCCGACATGGACATATTTGCTGCGATGGGGATTTCTGGCTTCGGAAAGGCCTCCAAGAAACGCGAACTGGACCCTTCTAGGTTCGACAAAATGAAAAGGGACACTGGTAGTGTGAGGCTTTCTCTCCACTTGCATGCTAGAGCCTCGTGTTAACCATCACTGCAGGCGCAACTTGCATCAAACCCAGCACCAGCACCAGCACCACGCAACTCTATTCCAGATGTGCAGGAACCCCAGGACGAGGACGAGGAGGACGAGGTTTCGAGGGTCAGTGAAGAAGACAATGCGGTGGATGAAGAGCCCGAGTATGACCCCTCACCTTCCTCAGAGCCAGAATTTCCTATCACTCATGAGGCGACGCTCAAGGAGCACACAAAGGTCATCTCAGCGTTGACACTTGACCCGAGTGGCGCACGCGTCCTCAGTGGATCGCACGACTACGACTGCAAGCTCTGGGACTTTGGTGGGATGACCACTCAAACGAGGTCGTTCAAGACATGGGAGCCAGCTGGCAGCTATTATGTAGGTGTCTTGTCGATTGAACGGTGGAGATACTTGAACAGGAACTTGGGTATGCCAGGTCAACGACCTCAAATATTCCAACGACGGTCAGCAGTTCCTTGTGATCTCAGCCACGATCCAGGCCAAGCTGTACGACCGTGATGGTGAAGAAAAGTAAGTACGCTTCACTTCATCTGAGAGCAGAATGGCTTCAACGACAACAGGGCAACGTTTATCAAGGGGGACATGTACATTAGGGACATGAAGAACACCGCGTATGTACATTGACAGTGATATGCTACGGCAGTTCTGACTCTGTCCAAACAGGGGCCACGTCGGGGAATTGTCTGCGTGCGCATGGCACCCACGAGATCGCCAATACTTTATTACCAGTTCGGTGGATTCTACCATCAGGTACGTTCGTTCAACTGTTTCCTGTTCAATTTAGTAATTCGCTCAGGATATGGGATGTCGAGAACAAGCGAAAACAGAAGAGCGTCATCGTTGTGAAATCCAAGGAAAGGGGTACAAGAACCAAGGTAACGACATGCGCCTACTCTCCCGACGGAAAAATAATTAGCGGAGGTACTCCCGTCCCATCGTCCGCTAAGTTGCCTCCTGACTCGGTGATTCACAGCCTGTCTGGATGGGTGTTTGCATATGTGGAATGCATCATCTAATTTTGTGCGACCCAATATGACTGTTGAAAGCGCTCATGTCAGAGGAACGGAGGTCGGCTCGGTTGTTTTCTCCGTCGACGGTAGAACAGTCCTTACACGAGGGGGCGATGAAACTGTCAAACGTGTGTAATAGTCCAGAGCGACATCTGCGTTTCTGATACATGATGTTTAGTTTGGGACCTTCGTTCCTTCAAGAAACCGCTCGTAGTGCGTTCAGGGGTGACGACACTTTATCCAGGGACAAATGCCGTGTTCAGCCCGGACGAGGGTTATGTCCTCACCGGGCAGGGTGCATCGCAAAAGGGCGGACATGGGAAATTGGTTTTCCTGCGACGGTCAGACCTCTCTGTCGAGAAAGAGGCAGAGATGGACACCACTCCTGTCAAAATGGTGTGGCACTCCAAGATCAACCAAATCGTGACTGGGCTTGCTAACGGTGCTGTATCCGTGCTGTATTCGCCTTTGACATCCATCAACGGTGCGAAGCTACTGCTTGCCAAGGGAGCGCCCAAACGACCGACGGTGGAGGACCTGTCGGACGCGCTTGCAGCCCCTGCCATATTAACACCACATTCACTGCCTATGTTCCGAGATGGTGATGGTATCGTAAAGGGTACGAAACGGAAGAGGGAGAAAGACCGGATGGATCCAAGAAAGAGCAGAAGACCAGAATTGCCTGTTACTGGACCAGGCAAAGGAGGGCGTGTCGGTGCCAGTGCTACGCAACATATTGTACAGAACCTGGTACGGGACACGACTCGAGACGAAGATGTGAGTGTGCTCTGTCGCATTTGTCACGTGATGCGTCATTCCTTTCGTTCTCATGGTTTCCATGATGGCTGACAGTCGCTGTGTCTGTTTTTCATGCAACATTGCTGCATGCTAGCCACGGGAGGCGCTGCTCAAGTACGACACGCTGGCAAAAGAAGATCCACAATGGACTGGGGGTGAGTCACTGCGTCTTTCTTGCTGCGGGGGTCGACAAGCCGTTGCGGAGATCGAAATTCGTGTATTGCCATGTTTGCTGACGTGGCGGGGTTTCCCCGAACCTTATTTTTTTTTTTCCAGCCTGGCGACAGAACCAGCCCAAGCCCGTCTTTGCGGATGTTTCGGAGGGCGAGGAGGAGGAGAAGTAGAGGCTGGGTGTATTCTGGGCGTGTTATGCAGTGTAGATGTGTTGTACCAGGGCGAGAGCGCCAGTGTGGTGATGAGTTGCTTTGGTGGTCCTTGCGTTCGTTTGAGATCGAACCTTAATTCCGGTCGCCTATAAAGACCCAATGGGTGGCGTCCGATTCCCCAAATCCAAAATCTCCCTTCCCCTCTCTGCCAACGTCACGCTGTGTGACTCACGCGTCACGCGCCTCCATGAACGCGACGGACACTCCTCAGACCACCGCGCCCACCGCTGCACACGACGTCCAAGCACCCGTCCCCGCCTGCAATGGTACACCTCGCCCTCTCCCTTCAATGCATCATTCTGAACCACAGATGGAAGATTCCTCCCCAAAGGAGCCCTCCAACGACTCCGACATGAGCGTCCCAGTTGCTGACACAGGTCCGTAGGTCGAGTCCTGTCTGACTGAACGGCCGACTACAACCACATCCCCAGCACAGGGCGATCTCTCTGAAGATGTACGAATGACCGAAACATCCTCCGTCGTCGTCGAGGACATGCTGGCTCCGAATCCTCCTTCGCCTGCCCCCACTGACCCTGCCAACACCACTCTCACCGTGAATGGTGTCAACGGTCATCCAGTCGATCCAGATGGCGACGTGACTATGGAACAACCATCGCCCATTGTCAATGGTTCGATGGACCGCGACCGCGAAGCTTCTCATCCCGACTCGACCGCCCCACCTCTCCCTTCGGCGTCAGCCTCACCATACCACCCAGAGCCCGATGACGATCTTAAACCTCCTCCAGCCAAGCGTCCTCGCAAGCATTCCGATGCAGACCGCGCTTCGTTAGCCAATGTGAGCATGTTCCCATACACCTCCTACGTTTTTTTTTTTTGACTGATCTGACCCCTTCAAAGACCGCCTCACCACCACCTGTCACGGCCTCGTCTGTCCAAACCAACGGTGAACCTATGGCTACAAGTCCAGCTCCTGCGCCTCTCCCGACCGCTTCCCCCGGCGTCTCGACGCTGAGTAACGCTCAGCATCGCTTCTGTTTGTCGACCATACGTCAATTGAAGAAGCTGAAAGACGCCCATGCCTTCTTAAATCCTGTTGATCCTGTTTTACTCAATGTTCCACATTACCCAAGCATCATCAAGAATCCTATGGACCTTGGTACCATTGAGAAAAAACTCATGTCTTCCAACCCTCTCAAACCGGATCCAAATTGGAATAATCCTCGCTATTACTCTGCCGACGAATTTATCTCAGATGTTCGTCTTGTATTCACCAATTGCATAACCTTCAATGGACCGGATCACCCCGTTTCAATAGCAGGAAAGCATGTAGAGGCTGTCTTTGACAAGCAGATTAAACAACTCCCACCACCTACACCGGTATGTCCGAGATCTTCACGACGAAAACAATATTTATCATCCTAGGTCAAGCCTCCTGTAGTAAAGCCTGCCACACCACCACCACCACCACCACCCCCTCAACCAGCTCCTTCAAAGAAGGCTGCTGCTCCTGCCCGACGTGCTTCCACTTCTGTTCCCGTTATCCGGCGTAATGATGATGAACCAACAGCGAGTACTCGTCCAAAGCGCGAGATCCATCCACCGCCGCCGAAAGACTTGCCATACGCCGATGTCCCGAAGAGACTACGCAAACCGAAGGTCAAAGATAATGGCACTGTCGAACAGTTGAGATTTTGTGGCAAACTCCTGACTGAACTACATCGCAAACAATACTTCGCGATTGCCAATCCGTTCTATGAGCCAGTTGGTAGTTAACATCCGTCAACTGTAGCGAGCAAACGAAATTAACCGGTACACAGATCCCATCAAGCTGGATGTTCCAACGTACTTCAAGGTCATTAAGAAACCAATGGACATGTCCACGATGCGGAAGAAGCTTGACAATGGCGAATACTCCAATGCGACCAAGTTCTTCGACGACTTCAAGCAAATGATTCGTAATTGTTTCCTCTTCAATCCCGCTGGGACAGTGGTCAACCAGGCTGGCATCGAGTTGCAGCGGGTGTTTGACGAGAAGTGGAAGAATTTACCACAGTTGCGGGTTGTGAGTGACGACGAGGAGGAGGAGGAAGAGGAGGAGTCGGACGAGGAGCGCAAGCGTATGTATCTGCTTCTGACGTTGTAGTTGAATGCTGACCGGTTTATATTTAGGTAGAATTGCAACAATGGAGGCCCAGATTGAGTCCATGCGCGGCAATTTACTCGCGCTCAAGAACCAACCCGGGAAAGAAAAGAAGAAGGAGAAGAAGAAGAAAGAGAAACCTCTTGTCGGTTCATCTTCAAAGGCATCGGGTTCTCGGGCGGCGAAAGCTGCCAGCGCTGCCAATGGTGCGGTGAAGAAGAAGTCGAAGAAACCCCTGCCGGACGACGATGTTCTTACATTCGAACAGAAGAAAGACCTGAGCGAGGCAATCACGAAGCTTGACGGGTCGAGGCTCGAGAAAGTGATCAACATCATCCACGAGGGTGTTCCTGAGATCCGTGATGTGGGTCATTTCGTTTCTCTCGATTTTCACGTTGTCCCCTAACTTTACCCCCTATAGAGCACGGAGGAGATCGAGCTCGAGATTGATCTTCTCCCCCCGCATGTGCTGACCAAGTTGTACAACTTCGTCCTGCGGCCACTACGACAGCCGGCGCAGAAGCGCAACCGTGGGGCTGGCAAGGGCACTGGCACGGGAGGATTGAAGCGAAAGAGTATGGATGAGAACGTTGAGGCAGAGAAAATCCGGCAACTAGAGGAGCGCATGAGGCTCTTCGATCAACCCAACTCCGCAACGGCCAGCGGTGGACCTCCCCCAGTGGGAAGGCGGGTTGACGACAGTGAACATTCCTCGGACTCCAGTTCTGATGACAGTTCGGGCAGCGACTCTGAGTAGATATTTCTGCCTGCGCGACGGGTCTATGCCTCGTGCGATAGATGTCATCGGGCCTATTGTGCGTGCCCAGCTCCCCGCTCGCTTATTGATCACCTGACTCATGTCGAGTGTTTTCTTGATCTTTATAACTTTCCATTTCGAATCGGTTTCTCTACTCCCCTCTTTTTCTCAACAAATGCATACATACATACTGATATCAAAATTAAAGAACAGCAATATGTAGTTACTTGTTAATTCTAGTTAGCAAGATATGGTCCACTTGACCCTAGTCAACTCTTCTTTAGAATGGAATGTATTCAAAAGAGAGGTATCATTGCCATACAATTTAAAAAAAGTCAAGAGCATGTCACTTTTGTTTGAATTTTTTGCTTTGCTTCCATTGTTGCCAGCCCGACTTGCCCTCTTGTGAGGAAGGAGCGGCGGGTGAAAGTGGGTGGTTTGCTGCGACTGACTGCGACAAAGATGATGAATCCAATTGGATCGGTTGAGATGAAACAGGGGCCCAGCCCTTCTTCACAAATGCTGGACCGGGGAGTGATGGGGGCTGTGGGGGTGGATGCAGTTCATTGACGGGGGGAGGGGGAAGAAGCGCATGGGTGGGCGGTGAAGGAGGCGGGGGTGGGGGCAATGCCGTCGGAGCAGCAGGCGCCGGGGGTAATGATGTCGAGCTTCCAGTATCCAGGGTCGACCAACCCCCAGCTCGAAAAGATGGTGCATTGGAAAGAGGGTGAGACGGAGGGGGTGGAGGTGTGGACTTGGGTGGCGGAGGTATGGGCTCAGGCTCGACGGGAGAGGGTGGGCCGGGCGGCGATGGTGGGCGACTGGATGAGGGAGTGGTTGAATCAACAGTTGATCGAGCCGCACGCCTGCCCGTTTCAACAGACTTAGAACTCGTGCCGATAGAGGCCCAGCCGGCTTTCTTGAACCCACCCAACTTCGTCTCAGTTGCACTTGGCGTGTCGGCTGTAGTAATCGGTGCGAACACGGGAGCTGCAGGGGCCAGGGTGGATGGCTTTGCCATCTTGATCCCAGCTGCTTTGGCCAGCTTCCGAAGTTCCTTTTCCTCCCGCTTGCGCTCCTTCTCCTTTCTCTTTTCTACATCCTCTTGGAGCACTGGGCGCGCATTAGCTTGCATATCCCGTAGACGTGCTCTATGGTGATGTGCATAAGAGTTAGTATGCTCATCATATTGGGCCACGTTTTGGAATTGTTTCTCGCAGAGAGCGCAATAAAAGGGACGCAGTGTGTCGGTAATCTCGGATCTAACAGCAGCGCGATGAGCAGCAACGACCTAAGTTCCATGTCAAGGATAGAATCCAATCGAAAAGCGCCGTATGTACTTCTCGTGCTTTGCGCTGATCGTCTGTTTCTCTGCGCTGTCTCTCTGAGTCGAGGACACGTCGCTGGGCGACGGTTGTCTCGATCATACGAAAATCTTGGTTAGTCTTCCCAAGGCCAGTTAAATCATTCTTGATGTGAAAGGGAACTGGGTCGACTCGACCTGTGCATGGCTTTGGTCAGGCAGAGTTGGGAACCGCATGACCTCTGATAAGTACCATCTCCCGACAGCCCAAGTGGCTGGCCCTCCGACCACCCTAGTTTTGCAAGCATAGCGAATCCCTTGTTCGTGCTCTTTATCCTTGTCTCGACAGTGACGACTTCTCTGGGAAGGTCATGGGTATGGTCATCGTACTTGTCGACATCCATGGCACCCGAAGGCGGTGGTGAGGGCGTGCGAGAGACGATTGAGACGTTGTCTTCACTTTCCTCATCACTTTCGCTTCGATCTGGCGCTGATCGCTGGAGGGGGGAATGGAAGGGAAAAGGGCAGTACTGCATGTTTTCAAAGGCGCCTAAAAATATGGCAGAGTACCTTCATAGACGACCCCTGGTCCTCTTCGCTTTCTCCCTGTTCTCCCTGTGGCCTGTTAATAGGAATGGCGTTCCAACGAGTAAGAGTAATCGACTGCTCAGACATTGTGCGGAAAGCTTGAATAATTTATGTCTGCAGTTGGAAGTTAACCTGGTCGTCGAGTAAACGAGCGCTGAATGGAGTGCTGGTCATCACGTGACAACGCGTCAGCGTGGCACGCCCAGCGCAAAATAAACGCGTCTCAGTCAGACACTATTCCCAAATGATGAACTCGGACGATTACTTCGACGATGACCTCGATTCTGGTATTCTAAACCAGCTAGATATCATCGAAGCTGCTCATCGTCCACAGCCGACGCGCCCTCCGAAGCAGGTTTCGCCCCAGCGACCCAGACCTCCTAAACACCGTCGAGAGCTCGAAGCCGAGGACTCGTTCGTTGACCTGACACTGGACTTGAACGAATCGGAGCTACGGCGAATAGATGCGTTTGTCAATGACGCCTATCGAGGAAAGGCGAAATTAGGCTCTCGTCCCAGCAATACACAGTCTCGGCCGTCCTCGTCCCAAGGCCCACTACAAACCACACTATTTGGTGACATTCTACCGCCCGCTCCGTCTACGAGTAAAACTACAAATGCAACGCGGAGCCCAGTCAAGCCCAACTCTCGCAACCCGTTTGGCCAGCCAGCCCCTAAAACGAAGCAGTGGGATCATACCGCATTCGCCAAGACTGGGTGGAAGAAACCAAAGTCAAGCAAAGAGAAGGCCAACGCAGAGTTCGAAGACGAGAACGAAGAGGAGGCGGTGGAGTTTGAGCAGTTTCCGGCCCCGTTCGTTTCAGGTGTGTTATTCCTCGTCTCGAGATGGTCATACTTACACACGTTATAGTGGGGTAAGTCCATTCGATAGACCACCCAGAGAGACTCTGATGAGATACCTCCGTTTTCTTGTCCGTTATAAGTCCTGTGAGTTTCTTCCTCTTTTCTGTGTTTTCAAGGGTCAACCTCCGCTGTTCATAGCCTCCACCCATGAAGCTCAAAGTAGATATGTTGGAGGCCAAGCATTGGATTTTTCCATTGAACCGGCCAAAGCGAGATTACCAATTCAATATTGTAAAGCATTCTTTATTTGACAATACCCTGGTAGCGCTGCCAACCGGTCTTGGGAAGACATTCATAGCTGGGGTGGTGATGCTCAATTGTAAGCTAGGCGTATTTACAATGCTATCTCCCATTTAGCTGACTGCTTTTCAGACTACCGCTGGTTCCCTGATGGAAAGGTGGTTTTCGTCGCGCCGACTAAGCCCCTTGTTGCGCAACAAATCGATGCATGCCATCAGACATGTGGTATTCCAGGCAGGGATGCCATAGAATTAACGGGAAATAATCCTCGGGCGTATCGTTCGCGAATGGTATGCTCAGACAGCCATATGGCTGTTTATTTTTAATGATTTCTTGCAGTGGGAGAGCAAACGTGTGTTTTACATGACACCCCAGACTCTCATGAACGATCTTGCGACTGAGAACTGTGATCCGCGTGACATCGTTCTGATAGTGATTGGTACGCTTCCCGTTGATGGGTGCAATTCCAGCATGTGAATTGACCGTTCCCAGATGAGGCCCATAAGGGCACCGGTGACTACGCCTATGCACAGGTTATACGCTACATGATGGCCAAGAACCCTCATTTTCGGGTGCTTGCATTAACGGCCACGCCAGGAAGCTCCCAAGAGGCCATCCAGGGGATTGTAGATTCTTTGCACATTAGCAGAATTGAAATTAGAGACGAGGGGAGCCTTGATCTGAGAGAGTACATGCACAAAAAGGCTAGTCATTGCTGCCGTCACCATGTGGACATGCTGAAACATTCCGTCAACACAGGAAGTGAAGCAGCACATTATTAGAATGACTGGCGAAATTGTCAACTTCCAACAATTGCTAAAGATTGTCATGGAGGTTAGTGCATGTTGTGCATTGGAGGAGTGATCTAATCATATGTATCAAGGATGTATTGAAGCCACTTGTCGCGAAGGGTATCATTGAGCCACTCGATGTGGTGAAGCTGCATTCATACCGTGCACTAGCCGCTCAGCAACGCATTGGAAGCCAACGCAATCATCCGCATAAGTGGGCCTTAGGTGCACTCTCTAAACTGGGAATGATGGCTCGCGCTATGGGGTATCTTGTAGGGCACATATTGAAGACAGGTGGTTTCATACTCATCGTATTCAATCAGATGGAAGCTAGTATCGGGATGTGCCTCAAGTGTCTCCAGGACTTCGTAGCTGGCAAGGACAAGGACGACAGAAAGAACGCGCAAAAATCCGCCCTTAAGAATAATACCACGTTCCAGAAACTTCTCTCTGAGCTAGAGGCACACAGGATCCGTCCTGGTGGATTTGGGATGCACCCTAAAATGGACACCCTCAAGTTACTCCTTATGCAGCATTTTGGCTCGAAAATGACCGAAGACAGCGGGAATGAACAATCTGAGGATGGCACAAAGGCGATGGTATTTGTCACTTACCGGGACTGCGTGGACGAGATAGTGGATGTCCTCAATGAAGAAAAGCCGCTGCTGAGAGCCACAAAATTTATTGGTCAAGGTCAGGACAAACAAGGGCGAAAGGGTCTTGCGCAGAAAGAACAATTAGAGGTGCGGTGCGAACCTGATGGTGGCAGTCCACGCTCGCTGACTATGCTGTGCGGGGTACAGGTCATAAAGAAGTTCAAGTCTGGGGAGTTCAATATACTGGTATCGACTTCTATTGGTGAAGAAGGTCTCGATATTGGTGAGGTCGACATGATCATTTGTTATGACGCTCAAAAGACTCCGATCCGAATGGTATGTCCCTCTTGTGGCCAGCCCCAACTTGTAGATCGATTGCATCTCATTTCACTTTGCGCAGCTCCAACGTGTCGGGCGTACTGGCCGCAAGCGTGACGGTTTTGTTCACGTCCTTCTCTCCGAGATCCGAGAGGAGCTCAACTGGGACAAAGCTAAAGACACATACGGCGAACTCCAGAAATGCATTGTTCGTGGGGACCAGCTTGAGCTTTATGGCGATGTTCCGCGGCTACTTCCCGATCACATGCGACCACAGGTTTTGGAGAAGAATATGGACATTGAAGAATATGTTCGCGAGGAGACTGGTAGAAAGAAGAAGGTCCCGCCTGAACATGAAGATGGAGAGTCGCTCGTGAAGGGGAAAAAGCGGAAACGAAATGATGACGTTGATAGAAACATCCCTCCTGGGGCGAGCAAGGGTTTCGTGAGTGTGGCCAACTTGGTAGTGAAGAAAAAGAAGACCAAGACAAGGAAATTCGACCATACACTTGCAGAGGATGACTCGACAGACATGGAACTACAGACGAATCTCATGGATACAGGGCGCAGCCTTTCCGCGTCTGCTGCTGGCGAGCCGAAGTCCAAGAATAAGGCCTCACTTCGTAAGACCCGCACGACAGAACCCGGGAGAAAACCAACCACGGGATCCGTACGCAAGAAAGGCAAAACGAAGAAGTCTGAGCCTTTGACAGCCAGCCAGTTCTCGTGCAAGGGAAATGATGATTCCGACGATATTGATATCAAGCGTGACATCTCCCATAGCATACGCGAGGCCGATCAGAAACTTACCCCGTCGTCTCCCGAACTACTTACAGATAGCACACCGCCCGATTACCTTCCTGCAACTACCTCCGTTGTGCGCCCTCCGAGACCTGTCTTCAGCGTTCCAATGACACCACCCCGTCAATCGGCTCTGTTTCCGAGCGACTCCTCTGGAGCAGAGTCTGGGCCTATTGTTATGGATAGCCCATTGCTTCTTCCCAAACCAACTACCCCTAGTGCATGGTCATCATCTCCGAAGGCGGTTGTGCGCGAAGTGATCGAGTTAACGTCCTCTCCGTCCTCCCTTTCCCCACTCCCGCAATCACCTCCCAATCACTCAGACCCATGTGAACCAGATAGGGAAGAGCCCGCGGCCGATCAATCCAAACAACAATCGCCTCTCCATGCAAAAGGTGGCAATCAGGATATTTCGTGGCTTCTGGACGAGGACGAAGACGAGGACCCAGACATCCGCATAATCAGTTCGTCTCCCGCCATGCCCAGAGTCCAGCAGAGTCCTTGTATCCAACGGACAGCAGAAGATGACAGCGTCATAGAGGTCGGCGAGGTACTATGCGCTTCGTCTGCCGAGCAGACGACGCAATACTTTGCAGAAATGCCTATTGTTCGGAACAGTGTTCAGAGTTCGCCTTCTCGCTCTTCCGATATGGACATTCCCGAATCCTCTTTTGCAATACGACCAGCAGGCAAACGCCTTCAGACGAGACACGCTGAGTCATTGGAGAATGCTTGGGAACATGCATGTGTTGCTTCACCCCCTCGTCGCAGGCTGATGCGGAAGGACACTGAGATCATTCCACGGGCTTCAACACCTCCGCTTCACCTGCGGAAACCAAAGAAGCCTCTCATCTCGATCCGGCATAATCCATGGCTAGACGGGGAAGCGGAGCATTCTGGAGACGAAGTGAGTGGTGGTGGCTCATCACACTCGGAGGACGATGTGGAGAGCGAGTCCGACAGGCAATTCCTAAAGGACATTCCAGATACCCAAGTCTCGCCGTCATACGACCAGTTTCATATCTACAGGCAAAGTCTCCTTACGCAGGCCCCTGGGGTGCAAAACCTACCAAATTTCGCGAACAAGCCAGTGAGGAAAGGTGGATCCACGAATGCGCGAGAGCGCTCACGGTATCGCCCCACGGTGTCGAGTTCCCCACCAAGGGAGGATGACGAACCCGATGAATATGTTTTTGGCAGTTTCGTTGTAGCTGACGATGCCGACCTGACATTTGATTGAGTATATTTTTATTTTCCCC
>Ga0307518_10000063_pt1 | contig 72567 bp, 75 predicted proteins | sample 25_EM_MG_FD_203889 | JGI IMG/M metagenome (GOLD analysis project Ga0307518, IMG submission 203889) | Populus trichocarpa ectomycorrhiza microbial communities from riparian zone in the Pacific Northwest, United States - 25_EM | ecosystem: Host-associated > Plants > Roots > Unclassified | place...
GCGGGGCTTCTGATGCGCTGGAAGGAGTAGGGATGACAAAAGAATGTGAGTGCTTAAAGCTGGGAATAAGGTATCCGGGGGGGAGAGGCACTGTGCATTGTACGAAAGGGAGATGCGGCAGGCAGGTTGGACAGGCCTTACAATGCACTGACAATGCTGGAATAATCTATTTTAGTACCATTATTAATACGACTGGGTAATTGGAGTGCCTGCCAATGCTCATTATAACCCTAATGGGGCATATGACAAGCCGGCGGCATTAAAATGGTACTAAATATTTTTCCGACACAGGTTCGTCGACCTAATGTTGAAATACTTCTCCTTGGCAACTCGTTGGATGCATCGATGGGCCCGAACGAACAGTGGATAATCTTTCAAGGTTTTACTTCTGAGAAGGCCAGGCCCGAAGTTCACCGATATGACCTGATGGAGTTCGCACCCCAGTTGTCTCGGGCGGCAAGAAATGAACAAGTCACCAGACAGGGATGCGAATTCATGGTTCTTGGATCATGCCCACTGTTGTTCAGTAGGCTAAGACCTTGACCGCTCGTTCCTCCATTTTCGAACGTGGCCACACCGACAAAAAGCCTGATATTGAGGGACCGCGATAATTGGCATAAGAAATGGTTTTGAAATTGAAAAGTAAATAGATCCGTGGGAATGACTGACTAATACTGTATAGTTTTCAGCCACACGTATTCCCAAGTGTGTCGCTCACACCTCGATCAACCTCAAGACACCCAATGGCGCCCTCGACAACGTGAGTATTACTGAAGTTTCTGTCGAGACTATTTGGATTGATAGACGTGCCTTTCAACAGAGTCCCTACGGTCACGGTTAGTCAGGAGTCGGTCAATTGCAAAGCCAGCCTGATCCCTCATCATTCATTCTTAGGACATCGAAGTTCCGGAGACCCTCCTTAAAAAGCGCAAGCAAAATGAGAAGGCCCGTGAGGAACGTCTCACTGCTGCTGCCGCTGCGCGTAAGGTGCGCATAAACTTCCGTTTCCCCTCCACTTTATGATGTATACGAGACATTCGTCGAATGGCTAGTAGTATTCTTCTACTGTGTTGCCTTTCAAATTAACCATCTTTCGGGACTGATTCACTTATCTCACCATCGGTTTACTGCTTGGAATGTTCAAGATAAACTAAACGTGCTATTCCACAGGCAGCAAAGGCGAAGCGCAAGGTAATCTTCAAGAGGGCAGAGTCATATGTCAAGGAGTATCTCGCGAAGGAGAGGGAAGAGATCAGATTGAGGAGAACCGCGCGGGCTTCTGGTGACTTCTATGTTCCTGCCGAACCAAAAGTTTACTTCGTTATCCGCATTCGTGGGTAAGTGCATTCCGCTGAGACCGCTTCCTTCCTTAAACTCCACACAGTATCAACAATATTGCACCCAAACCTCGTAAAATTCTCCAGCTCCTCCGTCTACTCCAAATCAACAGTGGTGTTTTCGTGAAAGTGACCAAGGCAACTCAGCAAATGCTACGCCTAATTGAACCATATGTCACATACGGGTAAGGCAGGATCCTGAACATGTCGACTATCTGGGCTTAAGCTCGTTGCAGAGAGCCCAATCTCAAGTCCGTCCGTGAACTAATCTACAAGCGTGGCTACGGCAAGGTCAACAAGCAACGCGTTCCTATCACCACCAACTCCATAATTGAGGAAAGGCTCGGCAAATACGACATCCTTTGCGTTGAGGACCTTGTTCATGAAGTTGCCACTGTTGGTCCCAACTTCAAGCAGGTATGTCCCCTAATATGTTCATCCATTATTCTCTTGATTAATAGTTTTCCTAGGCAACAAATTTCCTCTGGCCCTTCAAGCTATCGAACCCCACCGGTGGCTGGAGAGAGCGGAAGTTCAAACACTATGTGCAGGGCGGTGACTTCGGTAACCGGGAAACCAACATCAACAAGCTCATCCGACAGATGAACTGAGCTCCATTCCCTTACACGATACATTGCAGCGTTGTGCTCGTGGGGACCTACATGAGGGTATGCTTGGTATGAAATCTATCACATCCATTATCCCGCCGCGTATGCACTATGAAAAGACTATGAAATCACTTTGCAATGACATTTCACGGTTCGTGATTTGGTGTGAAAATCGGAGCGTGTGTGCTCCCTACGCGCTTATTAACTGTCTCCTGCTAACGACGGACTGAACCCCAGCTTACAGTAATGCCACCATACAACTGCCCTGGTAATGACCCGCCAGATACACAATCCTGCGGAACCTCCGGTAAGAGTCGTGCGTCAATTACTTTTGGATGTCACAGTTGAAAACCTGGTGTCCCTTCGTCCAACAAGAGAACACCTTCGGCGGGCCCGAAATCGATCACAGGCACCCACGACCAACCCACATTTCCCTATCCCGAGATTTTTGGCTACCCTCGGGCCAGAGAAAAGTTCGCACCCGACAAAGATTCCGGTAGAAGAATGACTTCATGCGACATCGCACTTCCGCCTATCCTTTGTGAGTGCCCAAAAATCAAGCTGCAATGTGCATATCCGAACGATGTTCCTGCACCTGCGGACCCTCTGAGTCCGGTTTGCATCCACTTTATCCTCGCTAATTGCCGTGGGGCGTCCTCGTCAATCTCGCACAATATCTCCTGTACACATAAGACTTTAATGTGGTGCGTCGCTGTGCATGCACCGCTGACAGTGTTCGAGCGCAAGCACTATGCGACGGACAAGGATCAGTGACTTAACGGTGAACTGATCGTGGTTGGTGACCAACCATCAATCCTGGTTCGAGTCCGCGTAAACCGCCAGCACATCACGCGATTAGCGGTGATGACGATGATGACAACGGCGGGGATTCTTGGGACGATACCCAATCCCTCGATATAGGGCCAGTGATCCTGACATCGCCCCCGCTCGTGTCTGCGCCATTATGCGTCGTTTTCCGTTCTCTTCATCCTACCATTATACACCTGGCCCTCCTCAACCTGTCTTACCCAGTCCACCGAGTGCTTGGCCTAGGGGAACCATCGTTAATTTCCAGAATCATCCGGGGACGTCAGGGTTATAATAGAGGAACACCACCACCCGAAGTAGGACAAGCGTGCCTTGGCTACCCCTTGTGTGTGTGTAGGTCATAAGTAATGTATGGTTCGGAACAAGTTCGGAATACAAGATTCGGCTAGTATCTGTCCAATGAACCCATGGGCATGATTACGATAAAATACCTGTGATATAAACGGTGACCAAGCGCAGTAACTCTTCAAAGTTCAAGCCACGGTGTCATGTCTTCGCGTTCAAGAAGTGTTGCAGGTCAAACAGTGGGACCCGGATCTTGCGCAAGGCAGTCCGACGTTAGTTTGTCAGAGCTCGACGAAAGGATGACTTACCTCACGCGATTCCTTTTCGGAACCGGTGGAACTTTGGTTGTTGGGGCCCGGAGGCAGTAACACACCGGCCGGCCAACGGGAACTCGGGGGAAGCTTCGCCTTGGACGCGTGCAAGGCAGACCATAAACAATGGGTGTATCGCACTCCGAGTTCAATATAAGAGATGGCAGGCATGTTCATGCTATCTGCACAGCGGGTCAGCAACAACGTGAGGCGAGGAAGAGAACATACATAGGATGGCGTAATTTATCTGCTCAGCGACCCGCTCCCGACGCTCCTGAGAGAGATATCTCGCTACAGGACTCTTCTCTGGAATCGTGTATGCAAGTAGCCCACCAACGTTGATTAGTTCTTTTAGATAGAGTGCCCTATCTGCTGGATTCCGAAGTGAATTCACATGAGAATACAGCTTCTGTGCTCGGATCAGGAGTTCGGTTTCATGCCTGTCTTCCTCCAAAGGATCACATTTTGGAGGGCATTCCGAATGCGTGGGGGAGTCTAACCCAATCGAGTCAGAGTCAAGAGGTGGGTAAATTAGTGGGACAGTCCGGCATGTTTCAATGAAAGCAAGGATACGAAGGTTCAGCGTAAGGTGGATAGGATTGATGGTAGTTGCTCTATATTGAACTTGGTGAGGTGTTATATCGTCCAAGAGGGCTTTGTGTGCTCCGTCTTCCAAGCTCTCATCCAATACTTTAGGAAAATGCTCGTTCAGGCAAGCAATGGCTTCTTCCACCCTCCCCGACAGAATATGTATTCGTACGCCTGACCGGCCAATAGTATGCTTTGTAACGGGCGGTGGATAGAAAGATAGACGTACGTTCTCGCCGTTCCATGTCTTGTATGACATCCCCACTCAGTTCTGTGGGTGTTCCCACCCGTGGATATGATTGTGAAATGACTTCATCGCCGTCCTTGTCAAGATGCATAATGGCACTGTCGTTGGATAACGCCAGTGCGGTCTTCGTATAGCAGTTGTTACAGAGATAGTCTAGGACGAGTGCACGCTATGCGTCCGGGAATGTCAAACTGTGTCAGCGTTGTAATGCAAAGAATCATACGAGCTGGTTCGGTCGTGTCTCCACCATATTTGAGTTTCCGGGGGAGCGTGGCTCCATTGTGTGATATGTTGTTCGAGAGAGACGGTGCTATCCACCGTGATCTGACCAGTGACCGTTGCTCAACCCATTGGAGTCAGCAGTCACGAAATGTCACAGCTCGTCACAGCTGGTTGACTGCTGTTCTTGAGCAGCAGCGTGACAAGAGCGTGACTTGATGCGGTCGACTTGTGACAAAAACACAACTCACAAACTACTCTATCAGTTTCGCTTGTGCATGTAGATATAGTGGTGTATAATCTTGAGCCTTGCAGAACAAAAGTGCCGACTTCTGGGTCGATAGGGAATGGTGAGGTAGAGTCGCTCCTGATCGAATACCTACTATATGTACATGTGCCCCTGAATAACTTAGCCAGCAAGTATGTAGATGCAGGGTCCTTTCAATTGTCACAAGTACACTCTAACGTGCAGTTCCCGACCACTGATCATTCACTCCCAACATCATACACGTCCCCCAGCACTGCCATCCGACTCCTTGACCGGGATCTTGCCACTATGCTTGCCTGGCGGTCTGTGTACGAGTTCGCCAGTATGTCCCCCCTTAGGAGCGCAGCCTGCTCCTCCGCAATGGCTGCACTGCGCACGAGCGAGTTTCCTCGACTCCGCATGAGGGTACGTGGGGGTTTCCCTCTGTAAATGAATGACTGAATGACGATGGTGACATCAAACATGAGTGTCCCCCCGCTACCCAACAAGTATCTGGCGGTCGATGTTAGCTTCTAACGATGGGATATATACCATAACGCCTACGGTATACTCTCACGAATGAACTTGGTCGATGCAGGAGGTGGTAACCGAACATTTGGGGAGGTTAAGATCGAGCAAACGTAAAAGAAATTACCTAGAAATGCAAACACGAAGAGATACATGGAGAGACCCTGTTAGTAGACTATTAGATGTGGCGCAGTCCTGATCAAGTTCATATGTGTCTGACCTCGACAGATTTTCTGACGAACTAACCATCGAGGCTTAGTAGTAGATCGAACAGCCAAAATGCAACAAACTTACGTTCTTCCATATCTGTGGCAATCGAGACGTCAGGTAGAGCGTTGCACATAACCAAGCGAATATCCGGCCAATGATACGATCAATGGACGGTGACTCCTGTACATGGCCGGGCGATTCAACATCGCTTTGAATCGCTGGGAATTCAAGGTTGACAAAGCGTGAGTTCGATGCATCAAATGATGAATGGTAGGTGGCAGATGATCGGGACATCACAATGCTGTCCGTTCTGGGTGTCAATACTGTGCCAAGGCTTGTCCCTTTCGGCACCATTGCACGATAATGAGAACTGGTTAGGCCTCCGATACCAAATAGTGCCCATATTCCGAAGAAAACCATGCCAGCGCTACGTCGGCTGGCACGGGATCCTGCCCTTCGTGCTGACTGATCTCCTTCGTCGTGTTCTAGTTCCGCATTACGCTGCACGGGTCTACCTCTTGCCAGTACAGTGGAGTCAAGTGGAGGCGACGTTATTTGTAGGGAAGGATGAGTCGAATGTAGCACTGGGGATGTCTGAGGCCCTGAGTGATGTGGTTGGCGTTCCTGGCTCCAAGATACCCGCTTCCTGTTACCATCCTCAGAATGAAAGCTACCTGAAAGAGCGGACAGCACGGCGTCATCTACTTCATCGTGCGTCTCTACAACTACACTTGTGATGATGTGGGTACCAAGTGCCTGCTCCTCTCTGGCGTGTCTGTACGGATGCTTGTTGGTATCTGGATGGGCGGCTAACGCCGCTGCCGCTGCTACACTCTCAGCAGCTGCGGAGAGAGTACGATAATGTGAAGCATCAAGGGAACGTGGTCGAACGATGGATGTCGTGCGCGAGCGAGGACGAACGAGTACACCGGGTGGAATCTTTGGATCGCCGCCGTAATAGAAGAATTGACACAGTAAACAGCAGTCAACGAAGCAATAGTAGATGGCAAGATATGTCTGTTGGAATATACGGTCAGGGGACGGAATACGTGCGGTGCGGACAGGAAACCCACTTGGAACGGTAGTTGTTGTGTGAGCAAACAGCCAATCAAGTTGGAAGCATCACCTGGGAAGAGTGGTAAGGATGGAACGAGAATTAGACGATTCGATGGCGTACCAAGCATCCAGTTGAACAAGAAGGGAAGTGCAAGACTCTCGCAAGATTGCTGCTTGATATTTTCGAGAATTTGCCTGACCGTGTTTGAGATAGACGTCACTAGGAAAGCCTGTAGTGAATTCGACCTACGGACACTGCGCGCCGAGCCAGCAAGCTATGGAAGTGTACCCCAGAAGCTCACTGAGGTTGTACACAAACATGAGGGGTTCCCCGAGTGGCCCAGGGTATGGACGGTGTGAGGGGATGATCTCAGCAGTTTGGTTGCATGGGGTTCTCGGTTCAGACTCGGAACAATTTGGCTCCGGCAGCCCAAGAAACTTGACTGCTTTTGGATTGTGGTACATTTACACAAGCAGCTCTTTCGACGAGCGGTATTTACTACACGAGTCCCTCGCGTTTCACCACAATTACAGTAAAGAAGTTGGCTCTAGTGCTTCATGGATTTCTAATTGGCAGATAAGCCCACCTCCGGTCAGGACGGCGAGATGAGGTTTCGTCCAATGTAGTAGCAATTGCTTCGACGAGTTCTGACATGCTGGGTCGTAAAGATGGATCGAGTTTCCAACACGAGGAACATATCTGCCACCACTTATTTGTGAGACGAGAGTAAGTTTCCTGTCTTGTCGGACGGTTGGGCGGCCCTTGCATCATTTGACGGATTAAACGTTGGGTATGAAAAGGGTGTTTCGCCGTGAAAAGCTCCTGCATGGTCCAAAGTGGATAGCATGAACAAAGAAAGTCATACCACTCACCAGCGCAGTCATTCCAAATGCCCAGACATCCCCTTCACGGTTCACGGTACCTGTTTCTTTCCTTTCTGGAGCCATCCACAACGAAATCCCTCCGCGTGGTTCCAGAGGCGTGTCAGGTACGGGAACCGCAAGCCGAGAAAGACCAAAACCAGTGAGAAGTGGTTGGCCCTCCGGGGATATTAAGACGTTGGTCTATTCTAGTGATAGGTAAAATGCACTTAGGAAAGAACAACAAGGATCCATACCCCTTTCACATCACCATGGAATACCGGAGGTTGGTGGTTGTGGAGGTAACACAACCCCTTGGCAATACCCCGAATCTGTGTTGGATAAATGAGGGTCGCTAACTTACCAGGGCACGGGCACTTACTAAAGAGCGAGGATCGATGCTTCGGTCTTGCACGTAGGTGTACGCATTTGTATCCATCCAAGGAGACACTATTGAGACGGTGTCGGCGAATGCAGTAGTAATCCCCAACAACGGAAGGATGTTTTTTTGTCGAAGCTGGCACCAGATCTGTACCTCCCGCAAAACAAGCTTATGGAAGGCTCAGCGTTGATATCAATAACTGTTGCATACGCATTTCGCACCTTGTCGCCCTGATCCCTTCTCCACTGGTGCACGATCCTAATGGCCACTTTTCTTCCCTCGGGATGCAAAGTCCCTTGATATATGTTGGCATACGCCCCTTTGTGGACCCTCATTTCGTCCCGCTCAATTAGCCAATCAAAATTTATGCAATATCGAGAACCGCGTCGCAGCGTTTCATCCAAGTCCTGTTGGATGGGTTCCACGTAAAATTAGCTCCCGCGTAGAAGCTGAGACCTCAAAATGCGCTCGCACAGAGTCTCTCATTGCTAGAGTATCCTTGCAAGCAACTAGATTGTCATCGACAGTGGACGCTGCGGAGTTGCTCGTTAGGCTGCACTGGTGTGGCCAGAGAGGAACGTCTCTGGTTGGATCACGGTTGACCGGTAAAGGGTATATCCTAGCATGTCCTACGCTGAAGCCCAGCCCAAAAAGGCACAATTGCAATTCTCTCAGCCTCGTCGAACGCACATATCAGAGCTTTGCCATTTGTTCATCTCTTCCGTGGACAGAGTGAGCCGCACACACCTACCATATAATTCGTCAAGACTAACAGCTATCTGATAGGCAAATGCCAATCCAGCAATTATTAGGAGCATTCGAAAACTACGTGTCAAATAACATCCCCATCCATTTACTCGATGTTCGCAATATTCAGGTGACCAGCAATATCAGCGACTTGACACTATTGACGAGAGAACATGTCCGGAAAATTTCGCTCCCAAAGATAGAGGTGCTTGAAGAGGCCGATATCCTCGCTGAATGGGCTTTACTAGGTCTTGAGGAATGGGAGGACTGGCGCGAATGTGACTTGACACCCTTGATTCGAGGGCACATCAAATACGCCATCTTTTCGCATCGCTGGTCCAGCACGGGAGAGCCGTCCTTCACAGACATATCCCAGCGGAATGATACCTTCGGTACCGGTGATGGCTGGATGAAACTACTACATTTCTGCAAGAAAGCGAAGGCGCACGGGTGCGATTATGCCTGGTCAGACACCTGCTGCATCAACAAGACAAGCAGCGCAGAGTTAGAGGAGGCCATCAGATCTATGTATCGATGGTATAGCAATGCCGAGGTGTGCATCGCCTATCTCGAGGGTTCGTCGAGTGTGAAGGACTTTGGAATGGAACCATGGTTTACCCGTGGATGGACCCTGCAAGAACTGCTTGCACCGCGCAAGATCAAGTTTTATGGCAAAGGATGGGATCTCATTCTTTCCCAAATGTCTCTCGAAAGCAATGACAAGGAACAACACGACCTATCGAACGCAATAGAACAAGTTACCAGAATACCCCAATACCAACTTGTTAATTTCCGCCCTGGGTGTTACAGGGTGTGGGAGAAACTGCTGTGGGCCTCGAGGCGAACAACAACAAGAAGGGAGGATATGGCATACTGTCTCGTCGGAATGCTCAATATTAGCATGCCTATTGCATACGGAGAAGGTGATTGGGCTTTCCACAGGTTGATGGAGGCCATCCTGCAGAGATGCAACGAACCTGAGATATTCGCATGGATCGGACAACCGTCCCCATATTCTCTTGTGTTGCCCAGCTCTCCTGCATGCTATGAGAGGATCTGGGACCTCCAAACGGCAAGCGAACTTCGTCTTCAACCATCGCAAGATTGGCAAGTGTTGCCTGCGTGGAATTCAAATATAGGAGACAGGACACTTATGTTAACGATACACGGGCTGGAAATCGAGCTGCTCATCGCTGAAGTGGAGATGGTTGCGGTCGATGACAAGATATCCCATGGTGACACTTGGCTGACCCTGCGCCTCGACTGGAACTTGTCAGGAAGCGCAAGTGCTGGGGAGACAATCAGGGTGCATACGGATATCAGGCGATTATATCTGGAACCCGTGTGGGTCTTGGGTGTCATTAATTATGAGAAGACCAGTGCAGGCCGTGGACAACTTCGTACAGGGGTCAGCTATCTTTGTTTTCTATTAGGCAGTCCGTACAACCCCACCAGGTGGACCAAGTTTTACACGAGAAATCCATTAATCCTTCAATGCGAACACGAAGTTGAAGTACCGCTTCGAAAGGTCTGCCTTCAGCATAGGTCCGCTACCCAAGAATATTTACCATGGCTAAAGAAACCGGTGGCTCGCTTTTGATACTTTCAGGTTCATTAGGGAGTTCCAATGGTCCGTACCACGGGTGTGCTGCATACATGATAAATATGAAATACGAGTCGGGCGGTTGTTTTATCATTCGAGCCCATGTGATATGGATCTTATCATCCCTTAGTTATCACACCACATCAATTACTTGCCAAGCCAAGGTAATGATCTTTACGCACCTCATCAGGAGCTCCTATTGTATTTAAGTGGGATGACAAACGGACGGCCCTCTCCAAAGTAGAGAACCAACTTTACCTTCTGTACCATCCCCGACACTGACGTGAGCCGCATTTGCAACGCTCGGCGCCACGCTTCGTGGTGGGAGATATATCTTCGTCCCAATAAGGTTGATAATCGATGGTAAGCTCTGTGCCTGCCGGGATATCTCTGCAAGCAACGAAAGCCACATATGGCATGTTTACCTACAATCAACGTACGTTAGTAACACGGGAATATCTTTCACTGCATAGGAACCTCACGATTGGAATGGTGTCATACACAACCGAGAAAACCACCATGTTTGGACTACAAGAATGACTAGACGAGGGGCACAGTGAATTATCCAAGGGGAAGACTGGGACAATAGTTACGCACTTCACAAACCGGGTCCAGTTACCTTTGCAATGGTCAGTCATAGATTGACCCTACTCTGAGGGTACAGTACCGCAGAAATAGGAATCAACTGTGTACTTTTCTCCCAAATTTTCGTCATCCTTTATCTCGGTGCAATCTAGGTCAAAGAGGTAGCCGTGATGTTCGTTCGGAAGGTTATCTATGTCTTCCCGTCGCCTGAAGGTGAATTCATTTACCAAATTCAGCTCATTCGAGTAAAGCACTTACACCAATTTCCTAAAGAGAGTTATGAGGGGTTATACCGTATACCTTGGGTTAGGACGATAACATACCCAGTGTAGGTTCCCATCACCTTTCCCTTCAGAACTGCAGCCAATGTCCGTGCGCCCCATCCACATCGCTTGGTATCAAATATTTCTATTCCGATATCCCGTGGTTTTTGCACCACGCGGTTTTGACAGGTAGGATCGCAACGGCAATACTGCCAGTATGGGTAAGATGAAGAAGGTCGAACATTTATGCCATCGAACCTGATTACACTCGATAACTTCTGTACCCCGTGGAACATTGAACGTGAACAGGCCCTTCAGCGAGTTCTCAGTGCACAAGTGCTGAAAAGACAAGAGTCCCAACCTTGGAATAAGCATATCTTTTTCTGTTTAAAGAATCCACAGTCTCCGAATTGACTTGACAAGGGCAATCTGATGCCTCTATACATCGCTGGTGATCACAAGTTATAAAAACATCAGGGGAAACCCGGAACAACTCCTGAAGGCCGCCATCACTAGAGGAGTTACTAACAGGGATTGATCACGCGAAACAGTCGTAACTCACAATAAATAGCCTTTCTCGATGTACTTGAACCGTTTCAAGTTTGAAAGAATGTCCTCGTCAGCGATATCTTTATCAATTCTAATTTCTGCTGCCATGGCGCCAGTTGCAGCTCTGGACCATACAGACTCTATACGCGAACGTCTGAAAGGAGTGAGCCACAACTCCTACGGACTCGACGGAACCTTACAATGATTGCGTAGCTTGAGAGGCACTAGCATCTAAAAGGGTGCATGAACTGCTGGCAGATACTTCATCTGAACTAGGGGGACACAAAGCCAATCGCGATGGAGTCACGGAGCAATTAGACTGTGCTGCGTGCTGCGCTGAGGAAGCAGACAAGGTCTCCTTGCGTGAACCTCTCCTCATCACTGAAGGTGAGGACTGAGAAGGCGTATCACGCGAAGCGATGGATTGCGCAGGAGACTCGGGCCTTGCACCTCTTCGGGATGAGATCGACGCAATGCTACCATTTCGTCTCACCCTGAGATGTGGCCCGCCATCTTCAACGCTCCGCTCATCGGTATGTCGATACGCATTTTCAACTTCTTGATCCCAGTTAACCGGTGATGAAACAGGGGCACAGCGTTGTTTCTTTTCCTCGTACCCTTGGGCCCGTTGGTGGGTTAGACGCTGGTGAATGGCATCATCTCCCCATCGAACCTCCATGTCAAGGCTCTCATCTGCAAGGAGGGAACGTTTCCTGCGCTGAACGCGTTTCCATTTCTTGACCAAGTCCGACCTATCTGGAATGTCGGTTTGCCAAGTCGTGTTTGATCCATCTGCTCGAGACCAATCTCCCCATCTGACCTGGTTGTTGTCATTGAGGTGGATAAAATAGAAGGGAACGTGGACATACTTCATATCTTGAAGATAGTCAATAAACGAGATCTGGTGGGCTATATTGAAAGCGCTTACCTTGAAGTGCCGTCCAGACGGATCTCCTCACCGACAACGCCCTTCACTGGCCATTCTCCGTTTTCGTTCCCACCTGAAGCATCACTCCACGTTTCTTCGGGTGTGGGCGAGCGCTCCCAATCGCGCATCGTGTTGAATCCACAGTACTTTGTTTCTTTCAGTTCCAAAGGTTGCTTATTTATCTCGGTCACGTGGCTCGACGCGTTTATCCATTTGACCAGCCGTCATGTTCATGCTCAAACGTACACCAACGACCACAGACGGTAAAATCGTAGACAGACTCCAAGAGAGCACACGCGTTTTCAAGCCATTCAAGCCGCCCACTATCATCACCAACACGGAGCGCGTCCAGCCACAACGTAAGCGTAAACGCGTCTCCTACAAGGAACAAGGTGACGATGACGATGAGTGTCGAGGTGAGCGGAAGAAGAAGAAAAACGGAGACCAAGATGGAACGTACACAGAGGAGGAGCTAAAGGCTGCAATAAAGACTTATCCAGTCTACGAGCCGAAACCCTTCGAGATGGTGCGGCGCTTCTCGATGCCAACTATGAGAAATAGGGACGGAGAGGTTATACGGCTGATCCAAACTGGTATCGCGCTCGGTATCAGACCGCAAACGAAGATAATCCCAAGGCCCCTACATGATCCTATGGAAGATCATGCCATCGTGTTATACGATCCGACGATAGATGACCGCGAAACAGACGAAGAAAGGAAGGAAAGGGAAAAGGAAGAAGCAAGAGATAAGACGGAGAGGGAGGCACGAGAGAAGACTGCTGGCATGCATAATCCTCATAAGAACCTGCGCACGCTTTTAGGTGAAGGAAAGGGCAAAAAGGAAAAGGCTCCAAAGATTCCGGTGGTTATTGACCCTCGGTTGTCGAAGGTTCTTCGGCCACATCAAATTGAGGGAGTCAAGGTCGGGTTGTTCCACTCATTCCTGTTGAAACTTACCGTTCGTGATGCAGTTCCTGTACAAGTGTACAACAGGCATGATGGTGGAGAACCAGTACGGTTGCATCATGGCAGACGAGATGGGGCTCGGAAAGACACTGCAGTGTATCACTTTACTCTGGACGCTTGTTAAACAATCCCCTCATCCTGGAAAGCCTACACTAGAGAAGTGCATCATTGCATGTCCCGCCAGTTTGGTGAAAAATTGGGCAAACGAAATGGGTATGTTAATAACGTGTTTGTTCACGGTCAGTGCTGACCGCGGCATAGTAAAGTGGTTGGGCAAAGACACTGTCTCAGTTCTCGCTATTGATGGCAAGGGCGGAAAAGCTGAGTTGATCGAGAAAGTCAACCGTTGGGTAGAAGCCAGAGGGCGGAACGTTACTCAACCCGGTTTGTGTTTATTATCCTCATAGGGTCTAATTCCTCAGCCGTTCTTTCCTAGTGATGATCGTTTCTTACGAGACGCTGCGCACGCTTAGCGCTCATCTGGCTAATTGTAGCATCGGGTTACTCCTTTGCGATGAAGGTCACAGACTGAAGAATTCCGGTAGGTGTAAATTGTTGCCCACGCCTACCTGTCACTGAGGGCCACAACATAGACTCGCTAACTTTCCAGGCCCTTAATGCTCTCAACGTCAAGCGGCGCGTCATATTGACGGGTACACCAATTCAGGTCTGTGATTGACTCTTTCGGCACCTATGAACCTAAGGGATGATTTTCCGATTGAAGAATGATCTCTCGGAATACTTCTCATTGCTGAATTTTGCTAACCCCAATTTTCTGGGTACACGTGAGGAATTCCGGAGGAACTTCGAAAATGCTATCATTCGTGGGCGTGATGCAGATGCAGCTTCTGAGGTTCAAGCAGAATGCGAAAAGAAACTCAGAGAGCTCGGCAATCTTGTCACCAAGTTTATCATCCGGCGTACGAATGACTTACTTTCCAAATACTGTGAGTGGACGGCTTTCATCAGGGCTTGTGCTGATACCTCACAAACCTCCGTCGACCCCAGTGCCTGTTAAGTACGAACATGTTGTTTTCTGTCGCCTCTCCGACTTTCAGCTTGGATTGTATCGACTGTTTATCTCTTCCCCCGAGATCAAGGCACTTCTGCGAGGAACGGATTCTCAACCCCTAAAGGCTATTAACATCCTCAAGAAACTCTGCAACCACCCAGAGTTGCTTAACCTCCCAGATGATCTACGTGGCTCAGAGGGGCTTATCCCCGAGGGATTTGGGGGTGCAGGTATAACGGGCAGGGACCGGAACAAAAACTATGGCGTGCATTGCGAATGGGGTGGCAAATTTCTCGTACTCGAAAGGTTTAGTATTTTCCTTCCACCTGGAAAATGATGCTGAGCATTGTGCCTTGATAGATTTTTACACCAGATCAAGTCAGCAACAAGTGACAAGATCGTGCTCATCAGCAACTACACCCAAACACTTGACTTATTTGAGAAGCTTTGCAAGAGCAAGAAGTACTTTGTGGCATTTCTATCACTGTTATGCTACTAACATTAACGCCAAAGATATGGGTTTTTTCGGTTGGATGGGACGATGTCGATCACGAAACGGCAGAAACTCGTCGATCAATTCAACGACCCTAATGGCAAAGAGTTTGTGTTCTTGTTGAGTAGTAAGGCTGGGGGATGCGGCATCAACCTCATTGGAGCCAACCGGCTAATCTTGTTTGATCCTGGTAAGCTGCCCCTGAATACGTTGATGATAATGTGCTGCATAATTATCTCAGACTGGAATCCCGCTGCCGATCAACAAGCGCTGGCACGGGTCTGGCGTGATGGACAGAAAAAAGAATGTACGAATTTTGTTGGATTGATGCCTCACATCATTTCTAAAGCTTGTCAGGTTTTGTTTATCGGTTCATATCTACTGGGACAATTGAGGAGAAGATATTCCAGCGTCAAGCATCCAAACAAGCACTCTCGTCTGCTGTTGTGGACGAGAAGGAGGATGCGGAACGACATTTCTCTGTAGAAGCACTCCGGCAACTGTTCACGTTTAATGAGCATACCCTCTGTGATACACATGACACCTTCAAGTGTAAACGGTGCAAGAATGGGAGACAAATCATTAAATCGTCTGCTTTGCTCTATGGGGATGCAAGCACGTAAGTTCCTCCATTTTTTTTTGGTTAAGTGTCTAGCTGAATTACATGTGTAGATGGAATCATTTCACCAATGAAGAACTTGAGGGTAATCATGATGATTTACTCCGTGCTGAGGTAGGATCATCAGAAGTGTCTTATGTGTTTCAATATGTCAGTCACTAGAGCTGCATACTCCCCTCTCATCATTCTTGCATGGGAGCCTTTGCTTGACTCTGTAGTTATTTTTCAGGATGGGATAAGAACCCTGGTCTGAACAACTTCTAATACCATGCCATTGGTTTACTAGCCACCACAGTATTTGTAAGGGTGGTCCTTACATCACTAAAAATACTCAGGGGTTTGAGTAGGATTCATAATGGAATTTAATATGTTCCTATGAAGATATGGGGTGGGTGGCCATAAAAGACTTGACTATTGTGACCCTTTCCTTAAGTTCACCCACTTCAACTAGCTGATACAATATCAGAATAATGCAAACAATGACATGATGATGGGGATCCAGGATGAGGCTGTTTGGGAGGCTGTCAATTTGCTCACATCAATAGAATGGTGTCTTAGGTTGTACTAGTTTGTTCCAACATCTTTCCTGTGATCCAGATGTGTAATTTAAAGACTACATTACATGGACAAGCTATATGACATGTTGATGTTACATGTTTATTGACAACCAGAAGTTTCTCTACAAAAGGTGGTTTTGGATTGAATGTACATATATACCATAAAAGAGCAATTGTGTATGAAATATGAATGAAATGAACACCACTTGAACAGATGGTCACTCTCCTTCATTCACTAGATTGTTGCACTGTACCCATTTAGAGCCATGAACCATCCCACTCAAATCAAGTTCAGTTTGTCTTTCCATTGTAAAAACCATGTTGGGTGTATACAATGATGGATTTGGCATATATGATGGAATCCATAGAAGCAGGTGGTCTTCTGGTCCAACAATCCATCCATCATTGTCCAACCCTACTAAAGCCCTGATATTCAACTTGGTGAAAGATGTTCCTTGAATAAACATATTGGCATCCAACAAAGCATGAGTTTGGTTTGGGGAGTAGCAAGGTGAGAAAGAGGTTTGTCTTGACCTGCTGTCTGATTGCAGATCAACCAGGTCTTCTGTGGCACAACTCCAGATGCATACAGTTGCATCTCCTGACCCTGACACAATGCACTTTTCAGATGGTGAAAATGCCAATGAAGCCACCCAGTCAGTATGGCCCTTGAGAGGACTGCCCAGTTGTAATCCAGTCTCTGCATCCCACAAACATATGGTCTTGTCTCTGGAAGCTGATGCAATCATTTTTCCATCTGGTGAGAATACCACTGCAGTTACTGCATCACTATGCCCATTTAGAGGACTGCCCAGTTGTAATCCAGTCTCAGCATCCCACAACCATATTATTTTTTCCTGGGAACCTGATGCAATCTTCTTACCACTTGGTGAGAAAGCCACTGAAGTTACCCAGTCAGTATGTCCATTAAGAGGATTTCCCAACTGTAATCCAGTCTCAACATCCCACAAACATATGGACTTGTCATGGGAACCTGATGCAACTTTCTTGCCATCTGGTGAGAATACCACTGAGGTTATTTCATTGGTGTGCCCAATGAATGGACTGCCTAGCTGCAATCCAGTCTTGACATCCCACAAACATATAGTGTTGTCATCAGAGCCTGATACAATCTTCTTTCCATCTAAAGAGAATGCCACAGAGGTTATTTTTCCAGTATGACCATTCAAGAGAGGACTTCCCAGCTGCAACCCTGTCTCAACATCCTGCAAATATATGGCAGTGTTCCATGAGCCTGTTACAATCCTCTTGCCATCTGGTGAGAATGCAACTGAAGTTACTTCACTATCATCATCACTGATACTATGGCTGCCCAGTAGTGATCCAGTCTTAGCATCCCACAAACAAATGGATGTGTCCCATGAACCTGATACAATCCTCTTTCCATCTGGTGAAAATGCCACTGAGATGACATCAAAAGTATGCCTGGTGCTGCTAAGATGTAATCCAGTCTTGGTATCCAACAAATGTATGGACTCAGAGTCACAGGAATCTGGTGCAATCCTTAGACTATTTGATGAGAATGCCAAAGTTGGGGTTATATTATGAGTGTGTCCTTGGAACAGACCATCCAGTTGCAATCCAGTCTTAGCATCCCACAAACATATAGATGCATCAGCAGAACCAGATACAATCCTCTTCCCATCTGGTGAGAATGCCACTGATTCTATCCATCCAGTGTGTCCCTTGAGAGGTGTACCAAGCTGCAATCCAGTCTCCACATCCCACAAGTGTATGGTTCCATCATGCAAACCTGATGCAAACCTCTTGCCATCTGGTGAGAATGCCACTGACCGTACTGTACTAGCATGGCTACTGGTGAGAGGATCACCCAATTGAATTCCAGTCTTGGCATCCCACAAACATATAGTATTGTCTTCAGAACCTGATGCAATCATCTTGCCATCCAATGAAAGTGCCATTGAAGTTACACCATCAGTGTGCCCATGAATAGAACTACCCAGCTGAGACCCAGTCTCAGCATCCCACAAAAATATGGCACAATAAGAGCCAGATGTAATTCTCTTTCCATTAGGTGAGAATGCCACTGAGATTAGCCCCTTGGTGTGGCCAATGAGAGGACTGTTCAGTTGCAGTCCAGTTTCAACATCCCATAAACTAATGGTCTTGTCATAAGAACCTGATGCAATTCTCCTTCCATCTGGTGAGAATGCCACAGAGGTTATCCAGAAATTTGGCCCAGTGAGAGGACTGCCCAGCTGCAGCCCAGTTTCAGTATCCCACAAACATACAGTCCTATCATATGAACCTGATGCAATTTTCTTGCCATCTGGTGAGAATGTCACTGATGTTACTTCATTGGTGTGCCCAGTAAGAGGACTGCCTAGCTGTGATCCAGTCTCCACATCCCACAAGTGTATGGTTCCATCATGCAAACCTGATGCAAACCTCTTGCCATCTGGTGAAAATGCCACTGATTGTACTGTGCTAGTATGGCAAATGAGAGGACTACCTAGTTGCAGTCCAGTCTCAGCATCCCATAAGCATATAGAATTGTCATAGGAACCTGATGCAACTCTCTTTCCATCTAGTGAGAATGCCACTGAGTGTACCCCTTTTGTGTGTCCAATGAGAGAACTGCCCAGCTGCAATCTAGTCTCAACTTCCCACAAACATATGGTCATATCATGTGAACCTGACACAATTTTCTTCCCATCTGATGAGAATGCCACTGAGGTTATCCCACTAGTGTGCCCAACAAGAGAACCGCTCAACTGCAATCCAGTCTCAGCATCCCACAAACATATGGTTTTGTCATTTGAACCCGATGCAATCATCTTTCCATCTGGTGAAAATGCCACTGAGGTTATCCAGTCACAGTGGCCCTTTGGATGGCTGTCCAACTGCAATCCAGTCTCAGCATCCCACAAGCATATTGTTGTGCCATGGAAGCCTGGTGCAATTCCCTTGCCATCTGGTGTAAATGCAACTAAGGTTATTTCTCTGTTATGCTCAATGATATGACTGCCCAGTAGTGATCCAGTCTCAACATCCCACAAACATATTGTCTGATCAGCTGAACCTGATACAATCTTCTTTCCATCTGGTGAGAATGCCACTGACATTACTGATGCAGTGTGCCCATTGAGAGGACTGCCTAGCTGCAATCCAGTCTCTGTATCCCACAAACATATGGTTTTGTCTCTGGAACCTGATGCCACCATCTTGCCATCTGATGAGAATACCACCAAGAACACAGCCTCAGTGTGCCCACTGACAAAACTACTCAGCTGCACTCCAGTCTCAGCATCCCACAAACATATGGTCTTGTCATCTGAACCTGATGCAATCCTCCTGCTGTCTGGTGAAAATGCCACTGAGCTGACAAGCTCAGAGTGCCCCCTAAGTCTTAACTGAAGTTTTGGCCAGTTTGTCCCTTCTTGCCTCTTAATAACTTGAGTGACACTTGAATACCTTGGTAAAAAATATCTGTAGATGATGGAATGTGTAGGAGAAAGTGGGAGTGCAGAGATATACAGGTGTGGGGTGCTTTTCATGATGGCACCACCAAACATTTGTACAAATTTGGTGGCATCTCTGGCTATGGCTGAAGCCTCCTGCAATGTACTGTCATACTGAATATGGTTATCACCAGTGTAAGTCAGGAAATAACATAATATACTCACTTCTAACCATGAGGCTATAGCTGTTAGGCTTGAGGGGGCTGCATTGAGTGCTTTCAATAAGCTGAGTGCTTCAATCCAGAAGAGCAGTTTGTCCTTCAATAACAACTCCACTTCTTGTGCCAAGTTCTTTACAAACTTCATTTTCTGTACATGACTAACCCAGAATCGGCAGGCATAAGACAAGTGTGTAGGGATGTATTTATGCACCCGCCAGTCAAAGTCAGTTACTTTTGAATTTGATAAATATGAAGTCTCCAGTTTGCAGATATTGAAGTGCAATCCAGCTTTCATAATCTGAAGACAAGCCAGTGCAAGGTCAAGGTGCACATCTTCAGTCTTGACTGCAAACTCCATGCTCCGTGCAGGATCAGTCAGGAAGTCATAGAATGATGAATGCAAGGGATGAACTGGTGTTGATTCATCTGCAGTGCCACTAAGTAAGGCACCCATGGACTTGAGGATGATCTTGACATCATAAACATTTGCCTTGTTGGGAAATGTGTACCGCATAGCATTCAAGGAGACTATAGGTAGTGGTTCATAGGTCCAAAGTATTTGGTGCATCACAGATTGGAAGCGCCTAAGTGGCCTTGGTTTGCTCTCAATGACATTTCTCAGAATAGTGAGGTACATCCTATCCAAAAGATCCTTTCCCTCTCTGGATGGCAATAAAATCAGCTTCTCATATTGCTCCATAGCTGTAGTAGACCCAGTCTTCTCTAGTTTGATAAATTCACATGCCAACCTAGCCCACTCAAACAATCCATCTGACAGCTGTGCAAGACAATAAATTTGTGTTGCAGAGAAGACATCCACTAGACCTCCAAGTTGATTGGTGATGTACAAACAAATATCTTTCTCCACACTATCCTTGGAAATCTGATCCATAGACATGTGCTTGATGTGAGGACTGCCATGCAATGCCTCAGTAATGTCAGGTAAGGGGCGAGAAGTGACCAGGATACGAAAGTTGGAAGGGAGCCTAGCTGCCTTTATGGAAGTGAGGATATGAAGAATATGGTTCCTGGAAATTTCACTGCCACATTCATCAAGTGCATCAATCACAATGACAACCTGTCCAACCATCCCCACTGAAACTTTGGAGATAGGATATACAACAAGTTTCTCCCACTGTTGCATCACATCAAGTGTTGTGGCAAGTGCAGGATTATTGATAATGACACCACCAAGAGTGATTCTGAATTTAGGGACATGATCAGCTAGGTCATGTGCAATTGTGGCAAATATCTTTTCATGATGATTGTCTGCCTGCTGACCATGTGTGAAGCAAAAGCATGATCCTAGTGAACCAAGATCCTTGAACCAACTGGCAATGGTATGGGCAATGGTTGATTTTCCTTTCCCAGCCTGACCATACAACCATAAAATCCGTGTTGTGTCCAATTCTGACCCATTGATCCAGTCAATAATGCTCTCCAAAAAGTCCACCCTTGTCCCCTCTAGACATAACTTGCTGGTGTCCAGGCCTGCACCATCTGCATAGGCAAGCTGGCTAAGATCTACTGCCTCACCTGTATTGAAGTCAGTTAAGAGATGTCCTACTCATAAAAGCTACAGGCTTACCTGCATGAATGCCATCCAAGATATGACACCACATGTCATCCAGGACCTTATTGACAACAAAATGTGTATCCAATTTCATCATGCCCCCACTCCATTGCATCAGGACATCAAAAGCATTCTTACATGCAGAAATGATTTTGTTGGTTTCATAAAGGACATTCTTTCCAGCACAGCTCCCTTATTGGACAAAATGTGAGTTCAAGCTGGAATCAGAGAAATGGTAACTAACAGAAACTCTTTATCTCAGCATAAGATTGGATGAACCTCACACAATTAATCACCAGCCTGGAGATTGCCATAAGAGGTTCCTTCATCTTCATGAGGGATTCCTCCTTCATAAATACATAGACATGGCTGACTTTAGATAGCAAGTCAACCACAGACTGATCCACATTCATCTGTGCAATGAGAAGCTGCTCATGTGGTGAGATGTCACATCCACATACATATTTGAAACATACCTTCGCAGCCCATGACAGTGCATACAATGCTAGCTTGGCATATGGATGAGTCTAAGGAAGTGTGAGCAGTATATACAGGATGAGTGATACAACATACACAAGAAATCATATTGACATTTCCTTGGAATGCTTTAATGGGCTGGAGATAGGAAATGATAGTGTCGTGATCAACAACAGAATCGACTGCATCCTCTTGATCTCCTGGATGGTGGACATCTGTCACAGGTACCACATCATTTGTCCATGGGATCGGGCTTGTGTCGGTCACTGTGCCAAGGTCATGTGGTGCAATATTTCCATCAACAACCTTAGACTTCCATGTTATGAAAAGAGATCAATCCCGATTTTAGTGTTGCACCATACCTCTTGGTTCTGCGTTACCGAGACGTCTGCCACAGAAGTGCTGGGAATTTGTTGATGAGGCAGATGCACGACCTATCAGGGGGTTGATGACGGTGGAACTGCTCCACACACTGGTGTGCTTACCAAAGCAGGTATATCTGGGCCCTCTACGGGAGTCTCCCTTGCGGAAATACAAGAGAAACGAAATAACTAAAGGAATGAGAAGACGAGCACATATCATGTATCATTGTGTATACCTTGCGCACACGACTCGAGGCATTGAAGATCCTAAACTTCCGCTTTTCTACGTGAGAGCTGTCTGCAGGCAGACCCTGCGATTCCTTCGTTAGTTAAAGAGGCGCTGAAAGTGCACAGTAGCTGTACCCCAGTGGCAGTCAATTTCTTGTTTTTTCTGCGTCGAAATCTGATGAAATGCTTCTTTTGGCCCCGTTCTGCCATGATTTCAGTGGATCTAAGTGGTAAATGAGTAGTTTCAAGGACTGGGAGAGCACTGGAGGACGGTGGTAACGGGTTGAGGGTGGAAAAGACACACGCAGCCCGCTTATGTAACCATCCAACTACCGACCATCCAAAAACGACGCCACTGAACGGCAATGTGAGAAGCAAAGCTGACGATCGAGCACGGGTGTAAATACAATTGCAATAAAACTGTCAAGGTCTGGTGCACTATAAGACAGTACCACCGCCTCCTACCCGATGACATCGTCCCAGTCACCCCATTCACTTCCGACTATCCTCACCTTTACTTTCTCTCCGAACTGACCAAAATACGATGCCTTAAACCACCCTTTCATCTCTTCCTCACCGAACGGCCCAAATGTGTCATTGGACACTTGCTCGGGGACATTCCATTTGTACTCGTACTTTGTGTCGGCTGAAAGGGGTATCCAATCCGGCGGTACTTCGCCGCTGGATCGCACAGAGCGGACAAGTTCTTCGTAGGTCTTTGAATAAATATCGATATCACCAAGCGACATAAGATTGGATGCGAGATGCGTTATCAGGTCGATGTCAGAAAGGTACTTGGACGGCTGTTTCCTGCCAAGGTGCACTGTCGGGGCTATTTAGAAGACGGAGAGAACACAGTATACGTACTTGGTATTTGGAGAGTTTATTTTCGATTTCTTGTCACCCAGTCGCGAGAGCGCCTCCAGCACTGTCTCCCCGCGTTTGAGAAGTGCGACAAGCTGGATCTCCAAGGCACCCTTGCCGCCGCTCTGCTCTAGCTCCCTTTCTTCTGCCTTCATCTTTTCCTTCTGGATACGATCTTGTTGCTTCTTCCTGCGCTTCGCGAGTTTCATTTCCTTTTCACTAACTCCTTCCATCCACCGGTCATGCACGCCGTGAGGGTCGAACGTCCGGATGTAAGTGCCGTCTGCAGCGAATTTGCCCTCCTCCAACTCCTCCCGCATGTTGAACGATGATAGTTCGTACCCCATGCCAGCTTTCTTCCGCCGTTCCGCGTCATCTTCATCCTCCGGCTCGCCCTCCTCCTCGCCACTGTCCCGTTCTGACTCCTCGTTGAATTCCTGTCCTTCGATATCCCCCAACCTCAGGTACTCTTCCTTCCTTTTTCCGCCCTCTTCTTCGCCCCTTTCCTCCTTATCTGCCATGGCGAACATATCCTCGTCTTCCCCGCCATCTGCGTGTTGATCCTTCCGGCGACTATACACAACACCTTCCCCGTCATTGCTGGAATCCGAATCGTAACCATCCGTCTTAACGCGCCCCTTCCGTTTCGAAGAGGGGGTCTCGAGTGCAGCATCGACTTCTTCCGCGAAATTGGTTGGGTCCTCGTTGGGTTCCACAAATCGCGTTTTCTTCGTCGCACGCGAAGGATGGGAAGAGGTGGACGGCTCGGCAGTGGATGAGATAGCTGATCGCTTCTGTCCCGTTCGAGCCTGCATTGTCAAGTCGGTGATATGATGAGCGATAGGTCGAGCCACAGATTTGTGCCTGTTTGCGCCCAGTGGAAGAACCAGAGTAGTCATTCATCAATTCCTATATATTTAGACACCCGCACCAGAAGCTCTACACAAGGAAAAAGAATTAAGTGAGAGTAACCCTAGTAATACGACAACAGTAAATTAAGATAACACAGATTGTGCTGCATAAGCGGCTTGGGCATATGTTGATTGATTCTCAATTGAGGCACGCGAGACAAGGAGTGTGCTGCCCAAACCGATCAGGTGGCCCGGAGTAGAAAGCTTTTCTGCAACAGCGATGCTTTCGGACGAGTAGAGCACGTAGACGTCTACTCCCACAGCGGAGACGAACTGTTTACTGACATGAGGGAATGGAGGTGAATAGGAGGTGATATAGCGTACCGTCCGATTCGATTCGAAGTGATTCAAAAATGCAGCAAAATGTTCCTTCTGCTCGGTATCTGCAGAGGCATCAGGGACAACCCGAGCTGTACCGTGGCTCCGCAACGTGTTCACGATAGCCAACGCGTCATTCTCGCCATAAAAATTGCCTGCTCGGCCATTAGCAGACTTGCCAATCCTGAAGTCATTCATCCGCCCCTGCATGTGAGTGACGTCCTCCAAAGTAAGGGGTATTGAAATGGTATCGTTCACTATAATTTTGAACGATGTCGAACAACTATAGTAGACCTCTCAGGAAGAGCTAGAGCATTAGGCACAGCGACGCACCCAATCTCATTGGCTTCACTACTGGATGCATGGTTTGAAGTACCTTGATAGCTACAGGCGAGTCAGGACGAATTTTCAAGGAGTACATGCATAATTACTGACAGTGGTCCAAATATAGTCGACGTAAAGGAAGTTGGAGCCTCACTGAAAAGCGAGCGCGACAACTTTTGAGGCGAAGCTGAAGGGAATAATTGCTCTGTGGCTAATGCAAGGCTGCGGGGATATGATTAGCCCTTGTAAACACACACGAAATAGTCATACTTTCGCTTCAAATTATCTTCAGCGGTAGTCGCCGCCGGACTTGCGGCAGTGGTTGCTAGGTCAGACTGGGTAGCTGAAACAGCGGCTGTGGTTGTAGTCGCGAAAAGACCGGAAGAAATATGTGCATCCTGATCTTCGGTGATGTCGTTTGATTGTGTCGGCTCGTCCTGCTTAGTCTCCACCTTTGGCTGACCTTGAGGGTCCTCAGTCGACTTTTCTTGGGGCACGTCCTCGTCAAAATCCGGCAGCGTACCATCATTTTCCACTCCGGCAAGTTTCAGTAGTTCCGTGCCAGAAGGCTTTGGATCAGCAGACGCCCTCAATACATGGTTCCCATCCGTCTCTCCTACTGCATCACCGTCACTCCAAGAGGTAATGGCCAGTCCAGATTCCCCGGTCTCCCATGCAGACGGCACCTCCTCAATTTCTTCAGGTTGATCACGGGTGGCATTGATGGGTGCAAATGTGCCTTTGACAGTTGACAGTCTCCCTTTGGTTGCAGTTAGAAGAGAGCTTCGATTCTTAGTCAATAAGTTGGCGGATAAGCGTCCAGGTCCTGGCTTTCCACCTCTCCCTCTTTTAGCTGTCGCATGGACTGGAACAGCACCCGACGTGCTCGCCGTAGGCATGGACATCAAACGTGCTTTGGCAGTTATAGCTGTTGCCGATGTCTGAGGCACAGGTGCTTCCATGATTTTGACTAGAGGATTCGCCGCTCGGGCACGATGGAATGGCACAGAAGAATCTTCGGACCGCTCACGGGTGGTAGCCTTGGAACGAGGGGGAGAGTCGAATAGCGGATCAGGAGAGCTGGGTGTCGGCGATCCACGTTTCTGAGTAGGTGAATGTTCGGCTTCTGGCGCCGACGCCATGCACGTTACTTCCATACCTTCTGAATTCGTTTGTTCAATCTCGATTGGCTGACCGCCATGAAAATGTTCGAGATCATCAAAAGCCGCGATATCCCCGGTCCTAGAGCCATTCTTTGCGACAGATTCCTGCTTTCGTGAACGCTCATCACCGTCCTCCACACTGGACTGCATAAGTGCATCCTCAACCTCGCGGGAATCGATCTCGATATCTGGATCAATTTCACCTTCAGCATCGAGCTCTGAATCCGTCACCGATGGCAAGCGTCTAGAGATCATTCTGCGTGGCCCAGGGGAAGATGCTCGTCTGCGGTTAGCCCTCCCCACGCCTTTCTGTGTCGTCGTGTGGATTCTGCGTTTGATGCGTGGTGTTCGAACCTGAGATTTAGGCTGTACTGCTTCCAGTATGTCATCGTAGGGTTTTTGCACCTTTCGACGCTTGCGAGGCGTTGTACGTGGTGGCGAGATGGAAATGGTGACATCTAGGGTTGGAACATCGGTCTTCTGCTTCTGGGTAGGTGTCGAATGTTGAATCATAGCTGCACTTTGCTTTCGTTTGAGCGTCTTCTTGCCTTCGCTTTTAAGTCAGACAGCAGATATTAGAATGCGTTCCCATACACCATACCTGGTGGCCCGGATATAATCACCTCATCACCTTTCTTGAAGAGGGTGGCATCATGGATATCCCTCCCTCCTGTGTCCACGCGATCCCAGAAGGTATCGATAATTTTTTTTGCTTCTTTTGTGAAGTGCTCTACTGGCTCCCAACTAGAGAACGCTCTATCAGTCAGGATCTAAGTTGTCAAGGAATGTCACATACGTGCACTCATCCCAGTCGTAGCCCTTCCACTTGACGATGGTCACTGTCAGTTGCAAACACAGCGCGCAAAACAAGTAGAGTGTCTACCTTCACGTAGTACTTCTACAGGTGGCATGAAAGATTGCTCTCAGAACGAAAATAAATGAAATACTGTAAATTCGTACCCATGTCAGTTTCTTACCCCTCTTGTCGTGTACGCGGGCGCGAGTAACAGACTCTGTTGCTTGTAAGAAGAAATGAACGGGCAGAGGATACCTGAAACAACTGACCGACTTCGTACTCTGGCTCGCTGTCTGACATGCTGGAATGTCACGGTTGGAGGCAGACTTGAAAACCACAATGAATATGAACACGTGTGAATTTCCCTGTGTATGCAAAAACGTGTATCGTATTTGAAAGAAATGAATAAAACACAGCAGCGAGATAGACCACAATTAGCAGATTGTAATAGCAATTAACCAAACGAAAACAGGTAACCAAATACTACAAGTCGAGAATCAGGACTGAGTCCAGTCCCTTGGAACGATCCGAGAAGAAATAAGACACTCCTTGACCCAATTTACACTCGCCACCGTCATTTCTTCTGAATCCTCCATACCTGCAGGATCCTTGACGATGATGTAGTCAAACTTTTGCAGCTCCTTGGAAGGTACCAGTTTGATATCCGTAACAGCCTCCACTCTGGATGCCCCCATGCACAAAATAATCCAAGGAACAGCGCGCGAAGCCTCTCTGCCACGGTCTATGTTCGACGCATTCTATCGTCGCGAAATCAGCGCGTGTCCTCCTGATAAGATCAAAACCGAGTTACCTTCCTGCCCCGTGGCGGAACGAAGTCAACGTCAACACATAGGAAAGTCTTATTGGCAAATAACTTCGGCGCCACTCGATTTGACAGAATGTCCTGCAGATACTCGGAGCAGTTACCCCAATCGAGGTCAATCATCTGGGAGATTCGAGCCCCCAACGCATCAGAATATCCGGCTGGAAGTAAATGAGGCTGCCAGTCCTTTAATGCAATCAATACTTGTCGTTTAATCAGTTTATGTGAGACTTGCCTGTGACGGCTTGGATGACTGGGTGAGCCACTCAAAAGAAAGACACGGAATGCCAAGCGCAAGAGCGATCAGAAACTTTGGCTTTTGGTTGGCGTCATCGGACAACAGGAAGACCCGGTCCAGATTGACATTCTCCCTCAAGCGGAAGTCCTCCGGCGTCGCTGTCCAACGTTTGCTGGATTGACTGTGATGCCCTTCCATCGTAAATACGCTCGACCAATCATCAACTATCTGTCCACCATATTGCTTGATAGCCGCCATCGTGTCATCTTTGGTCTGGTCAGGATCCATATTCTTCACACTAAGTGTGACCACGAATCCCGTCTTACCAAGCTCGCGATTTTTCCCAGAGAAACTAGCAAGTGATTGCTTGGATGGCGTTGCGATATCGGCCAACGACCTTGGTTTGACCACGGGAACGATAGCTCCCGAGTCCATGACACGGTCCTTCCACTGAGCATGCAGCGTCCGGCTTGCAATCCGGATATCGCGGAATTCCATCTCGGAAGTCACAACGGACTCTCCGTCATCAACCTTTACTTCGAAGACACCGCGCGACTCCACTTTACTGGTGTCGGAAACTTGCGCCCTAGAACCATTCGACATGAGGATAACATTGTCTCCAATCATAAGTTCGCAGCGCCGCAGATTTTTAAGCTCGATTTCATCGTCTGTCCCGTCATCAAACTTGACCAGATACTTCGGATTTCCCCGCCCAGTGATCGTGGAGTGGACGGTTCCGGAATAAAAGTGCCCATCCTGCTTCCATAACGCAAATACCCTTGTAGCAGGCTCAGCTGAACCACGGATCGTTGACATGCCTGAACGCAGCCGCTTTACGGAGCGTGTAGCAGGGACCGGAGTTGAGGAGTTTCTGTGCGTGGAGGTCGACCTGCTTGATACACCGCTGGGCTTCGTATCCTCCAAGCGCCTACGTTTGGGTGCCGGGCCAGCCTTAGGACCAACAGCAGGCGGAACGACATCGACATCGTAACCACAGGCTGCCTCGGTCCGCTCCTCTTTCTCCTCTTCCTCTTCTTCCTCCTCCTCCTCCTCCTTGACAATCTCCGGCGACGTGGCTATGCCGTCTTCTGACACCTGACCGTCCGTGCTCTCAGTATCAGAACTCAGCCGCTTCCTTTTTGTGACTTTGTTACCAGTGGACGCAGGCCGTGCCCGGGACGTTGCTGGAGGTTGTCTGGCTCTTTGCTTCTTCGATGCCGGTGCGCGAGACGAAGTGGTAGGGGGGTGTTCAGGTGGCGAACCAATGTCTGGAAGATCCTGTTGAGGAACCGACGATGGAACCACGGACTCTTTCTTCGAATTACTCTTCCTCCGAGTCGGAACCTTCCCTTTCGGAGCTTTTGCTCGATCCTCGGCTATTTGGGGGGCCTAACGTGATTAAGCATTGGAAAAAAAAAAAAAAGGTCATGCAGGGGTGACATACTGTTCGCGTGGTATTAGTGACTACAGGGGCAGACTTGGGTTTCCGCGAACTTCGGGTTTGCGCTTTGACCTGCATCGCTGGGGCTTTTCCAGCCGCCTTCGCAGACAGTTTACTTGACAAAGGAACATCTGCATCATCGTCATCTTCGCTAGATGGTTCCCCAACTTTGGAAGAATCAAGAACGACGTTGCAAGACGGATGATGATCGATTGTGAGGTTCTGTGGAAGAGAAGCACGTCTCTCCCTTTGGTCATCGGCGCTGCTGGGTGCGCCATGTCCGACCCGGAGAGGTTCGGAGTCGGGAATCACGTCCATGGGGTCAACTTCCTTATCGGTATTCACCCGACGTTCTTTCGCCTGACGGTCAGCATTATTCGCGCAGCTTGGGTCAAGTTGCACTTGGGTAGAAGGCTGAGTTTCTTCAAGGCCAGACGGCTGCGTCTCTGCAATAGCAGAGTTACCGACATAGGAAGGAGGCGCAACGTCACCGTGCATCTGGCGCAGCTTAGCAATCCTGTACTTGTTCATTGGATTTACCAGTCGAAGTAAGCTCCAAGGATTGCTCGAGGCAACAACTGCATCGGGAGTGGGTGAGATCCACTGGGGTGTCTGAGAACGTTGCCGTTGATTGCTCTGTTCATCAGGGGCCCTAAAAGTGGGTGGCTCGACCCTCAGGGAGGTATTGTCTGGTGTGGAGCCCGATGCGGTAGGCTGAGTCGGCAGAAGTTCTGGGGCTGACTTCATGGTACGCGCTTCGGCTTCTTTGTCCAACATCCGGTCAAGGGACGACGCGGTTTGATCAAAATCGAATGGCTGCGTTGACTCCTGGCTGTCTTGCTCAGCGGCACCTTTCTTGAGGAACTGATCCTTGTTTCGGTGAGAATACGTCCCGCTGGATGAACCTGCAGATTCACTGGGAGTGGCTGCAACGAGAACCTTGCCGGTGGCGCCTGAGCTGACAGGTCTGCCTGTCTTTCGAGCCTCGTAGTCAGCCATGGCGGCGTCGAGGAAAGCGTGATCCTCGCTTGCGTCCGATAACGGTGGTTCATGATCGGCATCGTCATGGATGACTTCCTGAGTGGGTGATCCACCAAGGGCTGAGAGTGGTACATAGAATTCCTTTGTTGTCGCCAGATATTGCGCCTCCGGGTCTTGGGAGACGGGGCCACCGAAGGAGTCCTGTGATGCCGGTGAAGGCGAGCGACGATACCTGTTTGGGATGGGGGGCATCGACTTGGTAGGGTGGGCGAGAGATTGTGGCTTGGTAGTTTTTAAAGTGGGGGATTCAAAGGATACCGCTCTTTTACCTGCGGACTAAAATGTAAATTGCCAAAAGGCGGGGGTGACAGCATACTCCTGGAGTGGCTCACCGTTTACCTTTCCTGTGCCGGATGCCGTGAAAGGAACGGAGAGATTGAATACATCGGGGTTGGTTACTTTGACGGACAAACCGATCTTTGACGCGTCGTGAGGTGCAGCTCTAGCCCCGACCGGGTTTGTATTGCATTGGTGGTCTTTGTTATCTTTGCTGCCTGTGTCCTCTTTCTGAGATCCCCATTCAGATGGTCCACGTTTACCATTCTTGTTCTGGTCCGTCGAGACTGGCGGATCGCAAAGGTGATAGCGAGTCACGGTCTCTCGGCGTGGAGGAACTATAGAGTCTGCAGAAAAATCTTCTGTGATGTGGTCGTTCGATTGCTGTTTGTCGTGCACGAAATGGGTCTGCTCTTCCACATGCTCTGACGGTGCTGCGAGTGCGTACTCGATAAGCTGTGTTGGTTGGGATTGTTCTGGGTCACTGCAAGGTGCGAATAAGGGATCCTGAGTTTCTCCGCGGGTGAATATTGACATGGGGATGACGTGCCTGTGGTCGTCGAGCGGGTCCATGTTCCCTCCCACTTTCACGGCGCCTTGGACGCGTCAACAGAGGAAATTTTAATGTCGCAACAACGAAACGCGCCAACACAGAAATGGCCAATAGTGATTATTGACGCGTCAGGCCTTCAGGGTTGACGACTAATCAGTGGCAGCTGAACAGAACGGCTGAACTCAATCAAAGGGCGTTGTGGTCTATCACTCGTTGTCTCTAGTAGTCGATTTGCTGCGTACACTGAGAGGACTCGGTGGTGGTCCAATATTTGGTTGTTCCGTGCTTGGTGATTTCAGTCACCTGACCCAATCGCGTTGATGAGTCTGTTTCCGTTGACCAGCCACCACCGATGAAACATCCAGGTTACACTCGACGCACCATGTCTGAAAGGCGAACCCACGGCGGGGATCTCTTGTCCACCTTGGTGACAAATCGCTACGACTCCAAACATGGATACGAACCACCTTCAGTCCATCATCCCAGGGATACCAATCATCGTCGCGAGGACGAAGGGCAAGAAACGACTGATCTCGACGCCCAAAGTTACGAGACTTGGTATCCATCTCCATCAGATGAGACGACACCCGCAATACAGGATCTCCCCTCCACGACTGTGTCACCGGTTAATGAACCCACTCCCGATGTTTCGATGGCCAGTCTCACCCACTCTCCATTGAAAGTCCTGAACATGACCAACGTTCCCAACAAACTTCCCCATCCTCTCGCATCAAACTTGATTATGCCACCACAAGCGGGTCCCACGGGCACCGCAAAGCCCACCCCTCAAACTCAGCAGACGCCACCTGAGAGGATTTTGCTCACCCTGTTTGTCACTGGCGGCGTCGTGTTCCTAATCATTTGGGCCGCTATTAGGCTTGGCAGCTGCAAGCGACCCCGATGGCGATGGCGAAGGCCCATTCCCTCATTGCCAACCGTGCGGGACAAGGAGCGTACGCAGGGAGACAGCGGCCTCGAAATCCCGCTATCGCTTTCGAGGAAACAAAACCACACGCTTCCTCAGAGGATTTACAATTGCAGTCAGTGGACTCAGACGAATTGTCAATCTGGGATTCCCAGACTTACCCCGCCTGCGACAATGGGACGATCTACCTCGCAGGGAATGTTGGACAATGCAAACGTGACTAGTGGTCAGGAAGTCAACAAACACGCGGAGCAAGATCAGTACCCATTCACAGGGGCCGGAAATTGTGCGTCAAGCAGCGCGCCTCCCACACAGCCTCCTCCGAGTACGGCCACTCCGATAATGTCAAGGCTCTCCACGGTCTCCATGTCGTTGCAACCCAATTCGTCTGACTATTCACAACTGGGATCAGAGATCGGATTGGCCATCGACACCCCAACTGGCCCGGACCAGGGGCAGAAACTCGTATCCTGGAGCAGTGTTAGGAGCCTCACCCGTGCTGTAAGGGGTGCAGCGGTGCAAGTTCGACGAAGCGCAGCCAGCTTTGTGACCTCAGATTCGCAAACCAATGCAGCAATTGGGCGCGCTCTAATCAAGACTACATATTACACACCTAGTCCCTATCCACGAGAGTCCACTCCATCGCCAAGTCACAGTCAGTGCATGGACGAACACGACTCCCAACAGGAACGTGGTCTTGAAAGGTCAAAGACTCAGCGTGGGCAAGAGAGATCGGTTCAGATACCAATACCAGAGCTTTCCTCACTGGTTTCATCGTTGTCTCGACCTCCCTTGGAAACCGATGATGCGATGGAGGTTATCGAAGGGGCCACGAACGCTGTGTCCGCGTATAGCCAAAATCAACCAGTGTCCAGCTCTGACATCACGAACGGAATGATAGTTGATCCTGCAGCCCCAACCAGTTTGTCAGCGGCGTCGATTGTCAGCACCCCCTTCTGCACTAGTGAAGGGGAGCTACCAGAAGAAAGCCGGGGTCTCTTGGCTGGGACATTGCCACACAGGACGAGTAAGGAAGTGGAGGTCCAGCCACCTCGGGAGCGACCGCTGCCTCCCACACCCTTGGATCAAACTTACACGAACCTCGGGAGTATGGCCGCGGATGACGATAGTGCGACGAATGGCGAAGGGGAGATCTGTACATCCACTTCTGATGGATGATCGATATTTAATGATTCGGACGGGTGAAACGACTGCTATGCAACTGGGTTTTGATTTGTATGGACATTTTCGTCTTGTGGCAGGGAAATGCAATGAGCTTGGTCAGTGTGTCGATGCAAGCTGTGGGCTGGTTTGCTGTTCCAATCTAAAACTCGCTGTGCAAGTCGCAGGGAATCATGGGATGACAACTGGCTGTATGACGGATCTGCTTGGCATTTAGTTGATACTAGAAATGGCGTGACAGCTGTTCACGGAAGCGTGAGCAGAGTTTGACTTCTGCTGCGGACGACGACCAACTCCACTCTGTTTCTTTTTTCTTTTTTTTCTTTCTTTTTTTGCAAATCGAGAACAGCTGCGGAGTGGATGAGCTCGTGTTTGTGCTCACACCGCTGTGCCGACTCAAATAACCCTTCTCACTCGCTCTAATATTTCCTAATGTCTCAGTCGCAGCAGCAGCCCGTCAAGGATTCACTCGTCTTCGTCGCAAAGACTACCGATGAAGACCTCGACTACGAGGAACGTGCTCTGTGGGCTACAGATGCTTCCCCCGCCCCCACCCTCTGCGGGGTCCCATTGAAGTACATCTCGTGAGTGTTCGACACCGCGCGTCGTCGGTATCTGCCCCTGGTCCCTCATTGACCACGTCCAACTCCCGCAGTCTCGTCACGCTCGCAGTCCAAAATTCCCTCTTGACGATCGTAATGCACTACTCCCGTGTACATATTCCGCCGTCTCAGTCGTACTCGGCACCCACTGCAGTCTTGCTCAACGAACTGCTCAAGGGTGCCATATCACTCGCGATTGCCTTTTCCCGCATCGACCGCTCACCACCCTACGCGTCAGACTTGCCTCAACCTGGTCTCACGTCGGGTCGTTTCTGGCACTCCTCCAGGCTACTTCTTCGCATACGTAAGTTAGCAAGGGAGGTGTTCAGTCCAGATTGCTGGAAGTTATCAATACCAGCCATCCTTTATGGTGCGTCCTCCTCACCACCGGAGAAATGTAGCCCATCGTTAATCACACATTCCAGTCATTCAGAACAATTTGCAGTATGTGGCAGCGACCAATTTGGAAGCAGCGACCTTCCAAGTTAGTTATCAAATGAAGATTCTTACGACGGCCGCTTTCTCCGTGCTGCTTCTACGAAAACAACTCAGCACTAGTCAGTGGATGGCGCTCTTCTTTCTCGCTATAGGCGTTGGCATCGTCCAGATACAAACCGGCGCAAGCGATACCGCCAAGGCGGCCTCTTTCCATCTTTTCCAGAATACGTCCATGAATGCCCTCAAAGGCTTCCTCGCGGTGGTCGCAGCCTGCTTTACGTCTGGTCTTGCAGGTGTCTACTTCGAGATGGTCCTCAAGAATTCTCAGTCCGACCTCTGGATACGGAACGTTCAGCTTTCTGCCTTCTCTCTACTTCCTGCACTCGTCCCCATTGTTCTTGCGCGACATCCCGACTCTGGCTTGATCGCTTCTTTGTTTCAAAACTTCGGTCCCTGGGCCTGGGCCACTGTCGCGATCCAGGTGCTTGGTGGGCTGGTGACTGCGATGGTCATCAAGTATTCGGACAACATTTTAAAGGGTTTTGCCACGAGTCTGAGCATCGTCTTATCTTTTCTGGCTTCTATGGCCCTTTTCGACTTCCAGATCACGTTTACTTTCATTCTCGGTTCTGTCGTCGTTCTTATTGCCACCTGGCTGTACAATCAGCCGAACCGCAGTAGCCCCCCTTTACGGCTTGGCTACACCGTCGTCAAGACATAGACGCTTTATGGCTGGGTATCAGCCAATGAAAATAACCACGATTGCAGGTGGGAGTAAATGGTACGTGGCAGTCTTACGAAGTCTGACAGGAGGGATAACCGCTGTCATCCCGACAGGACCCTACGTTCGGACGCTTTTGTATACCCCCATCGATTAATGATGACGCTTCGTTACCCTACTTATTCTTGCACACTGACTTCCCGAGTATTTGCGCGGACGCTTCTCTACGTTACAATCACATCCACCTTCGCGCCACCATAGTCCCCTCGGACAAAGCTTGGAGTGTTCGACTAGCGAGTATCAAATACAATGCTGTTTATATTATGACTTTCCAACAACATCCTTGTCTCTATAGGGGCAATTTGCGAGCACCCTTGACCAAACCGTTGGGATGTAGTAAATCTGCGCGTTTATATCACATTCTGGGTGGGAAGGTAATAATTTTCAGCCTCGCCCTTCAAGTCCCCGCTTGATAGCTAATGGTAACTGGTGAGTCAACGTCTACCGGGGACAGCAGGGTACAAACCTTCACAGGTATCTTTCGCATCGCCGAACAACATCCTGGTATTAGGCATGTAGAACATCGGGTTCGGCACATCAGCTGTTCACCACCAGTCAACTTCCAAGAGCCTGTGGTAAAGCAAAGAGACAAACCATAACCACTCGACATCCCTCTCTTCATCACGATGACATGCTTGCTCTTCCACGCATGGAGAACGGGCATGCCTGCAATTGGTGAACCAGGCTCAAGGGAAATCGGGTTCACGGTATCGTTCGCGCCAATGACGAGCGTAACGTCAGTATCACCAAAGTCGTCATTAATCTCATCCATTTCCAAAACAACTATGCATCGAGAGGGTGAGCACGACAAACGCTTGCAATGAGGGGATGCTCTCACTATCATACGGAACCGATGCCTCCGCAAGTAGAACGTTGCATTGACCAGGCATCCGACCCGCAACAGGGTGAATGGCAAAACGAACCTTGACGCCCTTGGCGCGCAGCATGGAACATATTTCAGAGATGGCATACTGGGCTTTGGCCACGGCCATGCCATATCCAACGACCTGTAATATTTGAAGTTTGAACTTGGCAAAAATAATTTCGGTGTTACTGACCAAAATGACACTATCGGCGCTCGTGAGTGCCTCCACGGTGTCGTCTACGTTTGTGTTGGTAACAGTTCCCTCGATCTTCGTTGCCTCTGAAGGCGCCATCGTGCCAATGCCGCCGAACAGGACGTTGGTCAGTGATCTGTTCATCGCAACACACTAAGGAATACGGTAAGCTTCACTCGCTCAGTGTGCATTAGAAGGCATACCATGATGTATGAAAGGATGGAACCGCTGACACCAATGAGTGAGCCAATGGTGGTAAGGAGCGGGTTGTCCAGCATAAAGCCTAGCCCAGGTCACCAATAGCACGATAAGAGGTCGATTCTACGTACCTTCTGCCACCAGCGCAAAACCAGAGTATGCATTCAATACAGTGATGACGACCGCTGGCGAAATGGGTCTCAGCATAAAAGACGCTTAGATCAGAAAAGAAACAAACGCATGTCAGCGCCTCCGATGGCAGCCGTCGTGGTGTAACCTTTAAGGAAGCTCAGGACCGTGCTAGCCCCGAGATAACCAGCAGCAACAAGTGGTACCATTGGTCCTGCTTTCAAGAAAGCCGCCATGGTGAGTGCATTGGCACCAAGTAGACTGGCGTTAATCAAGTGTCTTCCAGGTAACATCAGTGGTCTTGAGCTCATCTTTCCGGCCAATTTCAAGAACGCAATGATAGAGCCTGTGAAAGTGATGCCACCAATGACGACTCCGAGGTAAGCAGACACCTGGTGAAGTGTGGACACATGAGAAGGATCTGCCAGAACACTTGCAATAGAGGTAAAGACCGCGGCAAGACCGACGACTGAGTGCAAAGCTGCGACCATTTGTGGGAGCTCGGTTGCAGTGATGCGTCGTCCAATGACGCCTCCAATTGTACCGCCTATGGTGGCAACTCCGACGAACTGTGCGAGTAAGGCAGGTGGGAATCCTACTGCCAACAGGGATGCCAGAATACCGGATAGAACACCGAGAATACCGAGTGCATTACCCTGACGTGCAGTGACTTGGGATGACAGACCGGCAAGGGAGCCTTTCCGAACAGATTCTCAGCACAATGAAGTGCAACCTTTAAGGGTAATAATTACCAATGCACAGCATACTGCTAGTCAAGTAGCCTGCTTGTACAAGACCAGCCATACCCGTATTTGCTGCGGCCAAGAAAGCTCCCGTGAACACCACAGCGGGAACGCCATAGAGCCACGAGTATTCAGGAGGGTCAGTCGGCCCTGTGAATCGTTCAGGCGAGTAGCCCTTCATTTCTGAGCGACCACATACTCTTGAAAAGGTCCAACATACGCTTCGTGATAACGAAGCCTCCGGCAACATTAATGCTTGCAAGGAGCACAGACAGCGCACCCAGCACCTGTGGAATTGTCTCTGGTGTATAGCCCCCACCCATGACGAACAGACCACCAACGCCGACCATTCCTGGACACTAATCAATGCCAGCGGCTTCTATGGAAGACTTGAATAACTCACCTGATATTGCGTTTGTAACGGACATCAAAGGTGAATGCAAGGCAGGGGCAACACCCCAAATAATACGGTATCCCACTAAGCCAGCAAGGCCAAATGTGAAGAAGTTACTCATGAATGCAGCGCTGGTAACTTTGCCCAGTGCAACAGCGGAACCCATTCCCGCCGTCACTGTGGCCACTTCCCGAGTAGCCTTTTGCCAGGGTGTGATAGCCACCGTCTTTGCCTCTTCCACCTTTGCCGTAGGGGCAGGAGCCGGAGGGGGCACAGGACGGGGAGCAGGCGGCAAGATTTCACCTTTGTGGACCACGATCGAACCCCTGACAACCTCGTCGTTAAGGTCAATACCGAAATGGCCGTTCTCCCCTATTGATAGCAGGAACTTCGTGACGTTGTTCGAATAGAAAGTGGATGATTGTGTTGGCAAACGTGAGGGAAGATCTGTATAGCCTATAAAGTGTGCACGTAAGACGGAGATATCTCGAATACGAAACTCCTCACCGATGACAGTCACACCATCCTTGACAACAAGTTCACCAGGTTTAGTAGCCGCACAGTTACCGCCCGTTTCAGCTGCCAACTAATGATACAATCAGCTGTGGAGAGGCTACTTGGACGGACCGCTCACATCAACAATGACCGAACCTTGCTTCATGACCGCGAGCATCTGCAAAGCCTTGTCATTCTAGTGCCCGTCACATAATTAAAGATAACAGACCTCATTCGTAATCAACTTGGGTGCAGGTCTGCCCGGAATCAAGGCCTGGGACCAAGTCAGCAAGAGAAGTAAATCATGGTCAACTATCCAGATACGCACCGTTGTAATGATAATATCAACGTCTTTGCACTGTGCCATGAATAAGGCCATTTCAGCGTCTATAAACTCCTTGGTCATTTCCTTTGCATATCCGCCTGCCCCGCTTCCATCTTCTTTAATGTCCACTTCAAGAACCTCCGCGCCAAGAGACTGGACCTGTTCACGAGCTGCTGGTCGGGTATCAAATCCTCGAACTATAGCACCGAGACGACGAGCCTTTTAGACGCCTTTCAATGTCGTTATAAGGTAAGAGTGAAGAGGACAAACCGTAGCGATGGCGCTAAGGCCTGCAACACCGGCACCAATAACCAGAACCTTGCCTGGAAGAGCCTAAGAAGCATGAGACAAGGGACATGTATCCCGAGCGTTTACATAATACACACCTTACTGAAAATTCAACATTAACAACGATCACCAGGTCATACAATGGCAGGCGACTCACCCGGCAGCCGTGACCTGACCTGTTAAATATCGACCAAAGTGGTTGGCCGCCTCTAGGACAGCCTTGTATCCAGCGATGTTAGCCATGGAACTAAAGAAATGTGGGTGTATGACGGACATGTAAATCCATGTCGATTTACCTTAGCGCATCGAATTCCTGGGCGCGCGAAATACGAGGAATCATGTCCATTGCAAAAGCATTGAGTTTCCGAGAAGCAAGTGCCTCCACTAGTGACTTGTTCTGGGATGGGTATAGGAACGAGATAATCGTACTGCCTTCCTTCAAGCGGGTAATTTCGTCATCCTGTAATGGGGGTCGCACTTTCAATAGAATGTCCGTCTTTGAAAAGAGTTCATTTTTGGAGACCAGCGTGGCTCCAGCTTTAGCATACTCTTCGTCTAGAAACCTTGCACCGGCTCCAGCATCTCGTTCAACAAACACGCTGGAAAAACCCTTCTTCTTCAACAAAGCTACGTTTTGCGGAGTGAGCGACACGCGACGCTCGTTTGCGTGTATTTCTCGGGGCGCTCCCACAACAAGTGATGAATATGGTATACCTGTATAGGGATCATCAATTGTCAAAGTGGTTGGATAAAGTAGCAGGGTATACCAGCATCTTTCTTCGGGTGTGTGTCGTTTCTACGGGATGTAGAGCAGTGAAAGAAACGGATTCCTGTATAAATAGCGTGCATTATGAAGGGTTGAACACCGCAGTCTTGAATGTCCTCCCACCTGCAGCAATTGTCCTGAGAGTCCACCGCCGTGATCTTGGAGCACCAGAGAGCGAGCAGCTCACGCTGACCACAGACTGCCCCAAAGCCGACGAGGACATGGCTGTGGGTCGATGGTCGACGTTTGTATCGCTCAGAGAAGACGGTCTGGAGCAAGTGGTGCAGGTGGTAAATTGACCCTGGGTATAGCCATTAACTGGTCAATTTGTTTTCCTTTATATGGGTTTGTATGTATGCATATGCAACAGTACTTAGTACCCCATGGGGCCAGTCGGATTCTCTATCCGACATCCAAAGTCGCAAGGCACCTTGGCAGCAGCGTTGTCGTTGAGCGCCGACAGTGTCAACTCGCGCTGTACATTTTGGACCCGATATTTTCCTGAAAATCACGCAATAATAGCCTGTGCTCTGCTGTCACTTGATCAGAGTGTTCCGTGGACTCGGGATTTGTCGCAACAGAACTTGACATCTCAGGTTCCATTCTAACCCTGGATGCGGCAGGCTAGACCCCACTTGGCAGTTTTGCACCAGAAAGGTCCCCACAAGGAAAGTGATCTTGAGAGGAATGACCCTTATCAGCCTCTCTCATGACACCAATACGACCTAAGATTCGAGGTCGCAATGCCTATGGATAGCCCTCCCAAACACAAGAAGCCGATTTGAGCTTGCTAGGTGGACAGCGCGCAGAAACTCCCTTTTCCCGTTGGATGCAGAGACCACCAGTTTAGCATTTGTTTAATCAGCTCAGGTCTCCCTTGTGAATTGGATCGAATGGTTCTTGCTGAGGTCTTGGGGTCAATGGACCTTGATCTTCGTTTGCCCGGAGAAGACTGTATTGCGTCTCCACAAGAATTTCCCATCCAAGTGAGCGTCACGCTATTACACTGCCATCCACCACCCACCAGTGACCACGATAAGTCTTGAATCTTGAATTGCTGCTTAGAGAAGGATAGTGCCTCTGCAGTCAACGAGACTTCACCAACGACGCTTGATTTGGATCATGTTATCCTAGTAGAAGAATGTGGCAGGCAGGAGGATATCACTTCTGTTCTTTGCCTTCGACTATTTCAAGTCGATCAAGAATTTCCCTCTCCCATTCAAAATAACCATCTTCGTCACGTTCGCCGACATCTTCCTTGGCTCTCTCGAACACACCCCATGGCACACAGCTTTTATCATGCTCCTCTTGAGGGTCCAGTGCAAATCGACCTTGTCGTGACCGCGTGAGAGTGGTGACATGGGCAGCGGAGCCCAGTGCGTTCCCTAAATCATGAACTATCGAGCGGACGTAAGTGCCGCCGGATACCTTCATGCTGAGAACAAACGCCATTGGTAGTTGATCAGTAGTTATGTCGGGCGTATCGTTAATGAGCGGTGCCTTCTCAACAGAACTCAGAGCCTTTTCCATGGCGATCTTCTCTTCAGTGGTGAACTCCTTTTCAGGCCAGCGATAGGCGTGGTCGCTTCCCAACCACTCTACCATCTCTAAAGAATGAACGGTGACTTTCCTTTGCTCAATGGGACGAGGTAACGGGATGCCTTTCCGAGCATATTCGTAAAGGGGCTTTCCGTCCATCTTGAGCGCAGAGAAACTGGGGGCGGTAGTAAGCACATGGAAGTAAAGGCAGCGGATATTCACAGACATAGGAGGAGTCTGGTATATGTTACCTCTGAACTTGTCCAGCATGGACTGGACTGCTTCCTTGGTAACATGACGCCATGGTGCAATTCGTACCCGAGCACCTTCGCTATCATAGGTGTCTGTTTCACAACCAAGCAGTGCTGTTGTCCGATATTCCTAGGGTCACCGTGGTACCTCAAAGACAAACAGAGTCGATTGAGATACCTTAACACAGTCCAGGAACTCGTTCAACCGCTTGGTGGCCTTCCCAACACCGACCACTACGTAGCGCATTGCTTGGCCATGCTTCAAGAAGACAGTCTAATCGACGTACCCAGTACGCCATCTGCAAGGGGATCAAGTGTTCCGCCTTGGCCGATCTTGATCACGTTTCTCGTTCTTCTCCGTTTACCAGCAGACTTGCCTTTTTCCAATTTCTCTGCCTCCACGAAAAGAGGGGAGCTGCAGATGAGTTTTTTAATGTCCTCGAGGACCGACATGGACGTTGGACCAGAGGGCTTGTACATTGCGAATAGACCGGACAAGGGCAATTGAGGCAATGTTACTCGTGGCATGTTGCACACCGTCGCAGCTGGCACAGTACTTCAAGTTGTCCTTAACTTCTCAAAGGCTCAGAAACAATGGCCGCTTAGTAAGCAGATGATGACTTCCACTGCCAATTGAACTTGTGTTGCGAACTGGCAAAAGACTTACGAGGGGTCTTAGAGGTAAGTATGCCCACGAAGATTTTCACAAGGTATTCCTAATCTGCGGATGCCGTCCATTCACATGACATAAAGTTTCAGACCTAGTAGTACTGGCTTCAAGTCCAGATGAGGTCCGTGAACTCTGTCATGGCACATCTGCCAATGAATCTGTCTTCGTTGTGCACCGTGCTTGGTGAACCTTTATGCGCAAGGCAGCAGCTGAATGAGCACAGCCTATCGCATAATGGTTCACCAGCTGGTATCTGGACTCTGTACGGCATGCAAGCAATCACCTTCCAACGTGACATAGAACGGTGGGTTCTTATGTTATATTCTAATAAGTAAGGGTACAAGCCTTTTCTTCACCCAAGGTGGCTTCCTGGCAGCGGACACATGGAAGGACTCAAGCAACTCGATGAGTCAGGATCATCTCTCGAAGCAGGAATATATTTTGGATGGAGTTATCTGAAGAAAACTCGACAGAAGGATCCTCCCAGTCAGTACCATGATTTACTTGCTCGCGTCCTTAGTATGCATGTTAAGCAACTTATGCCCACCCGTTGGACGCCCTTAACAAGCCCACGAATCTTTAGGACAGGAGATATTGCAAATGCTCGTGTCGTTGGTATGTAAGTAGCCTTGGAAATATTTGAATATCAGGTAATTTCTTTGATTGTCTACTTGACGCGTTGACACCGCGAACCTATGCTATCTTTGGCAGAACCACATAGAAGCATAAATGAGTTACTTGGATCGCAGTGCATGGTTTGTGCGTGACGAGTTATAAGTATTTTCCATGGTGGTAGTGGTTGCAATTATATGCTTAATTCTCGACAGCGGATTAACGAGAAGAGCCGCTCATTATGACCATCCGGCGGCGTTCAGGTGTAATCAGTATAACATATCCATCAGTACTTATGACATCTGGCAGAGGTAAATGTATACAACTGTGGTATCCAAGATTGATCATATATTTCCACTTGCCCATGCCCCTCCACAGACACACTCAGACATCCACGTCCTCTCCCAGGATCTCCAAGCCAATGAAATATCAACACCTACCTCTCCGCCGACATCCGAGTGGTGGCCACATCTAAGACATGTAAGCCAAACCCCACATTTCATCAAAAGGGCCTTGGTCACAATGTCCCTTCCTTGCTCCTTCTGGGGCGGTTCGGAGATGGACAGGTTGACAAACCCATCGACAAGATCAGAAGGCTTGATAAAGAGACGAGGCTTGTTAATCGCCGAAGAAGTAGATAGTATTTGAATCAATCCTTTGAGGTAGTCGCGTTGTGCAGCAACAGGGTGGCATTTTGCTAGCGATAGTCGTGTATCTTCTCCTAGCCCCAGCGCATACTCGTGACGTGGTATTCTATCGAGTGAATACAACCACTTACCGGGGATGCAGTTCACTTCGCCCAAAGCGGTTCTAAACACGCTCTCCAGACCCTCTAGGTTCAGTCCCGAGCAATCAACGGCATCGAGTAGGATGTCCCGCGCTATCTGGGCGTTTTCTGCCTTGGCCGTCTGTGACATCAAATACTGGTAAAATTTGTTTACATGAGAAGTCATGTCGATGAGGTTCGCGAGTAGAAGCGGGTGAGCGAGGTGAAGTAGAACGGGTTTATCAAACGGTGAAGGAGCAACATGAAATAAGCCTGAAATTAATCACATCAGCAATGCGTCGCATGAATGATCGTTGATCGGCCCACTTTCTCGCAGGAAGGGGTCATCATCCACAGGTTCAGGCTTCATCTGGACATCCTTTTGTGGAAGATCCGTCAAGTTGCTGAGGGTTAGACATTCTTTAATCAGGATCTCCAAGAAGTGGACCGCCCATTCGGACAGATTGAGAAGTTGCCAAACAGCATCTACTTGGGTAAGGCTGTGTGCGGAACATACGTAAAAGAATGGACTGTACCTAGATCATACCCTCCGGTGTCTTTGCAATCCTCGAAAGCTGTGATGATGGATGCCAGGGAACAAATATCAAGGGCATTTTTCCATAGCGATGTAAGAAATTCCTTCTCGTCATCATCCGTTGACTGACGTGCTCTGGCTCTGATTCTCATGAGTGAGCATCAAGCGTGCGAGGAAGGAAATAACCGTACTTGTATATCTCGACCTCTGCTCCGACAGCCTCCATTAGCGTAAAGGAACTCACACTTCCAGCGCGAGCGTTCACATCCCACGATAACAAAATTCCCGACAACGTATCGATGACCCTTTCCATTGGCATCGTGGGCATAGAAAGAATATGAGCAATATCAATGATAGATTTGTGTGAGACCAGGGCAGATGCCAATGTCACAGAAAGTGGTGACAAGCGAGTTGCTGTTCACATCAATATTAACGTATGTGCAATTGGCATAGTTCGTGCACATACTATTTATTTCCGCATCTCTGATATGCAGCTTCGGTAGAGAATATATGGAAGTCCGGGTCATGGACGCTGCACAAAGCAGTGCACGATTTGCGGATACGGCAAAGCTCACGGGCCCTTTGAAATTATTGAGCATCTCATACGCATGATATCAAGTGGCTTACAGTCCATTCCTGCCCTACTGACTGGCGACATTATAGAGGGACGATCCCACTCTGGATCGTCGGACAGATCAGGTCTATGCTTTGATGAGCCAGATAGCAGGATAAAAATATTTCCGCGACGTACAGCTGGAGGACAGCGAAACAGCCAACCGCAACCTCGATTGCTTTATGTCCTCCTCGAGATGTCGAGCCGGCAATATCTGCGAGCATCGCGACGACAGTCCCTTTCCTTAGATTTACAGGCGACCGCCCTGGTGAAAACGACAGTAAGACGCGGGGAGAGAAAGGTCGCTCTGCGACTTGACGGATCGACTGTCTGAGACATCAGGTAACGTAGATTGGCAGTAGAAATCCAGATAATACCCAAGTAAATTTGGTTGAAGGTGAAGGTGCAACTCTGGTGATAGAATATGCGACCATTTCGGACTTGGGAACAGAGCTATCTGCGAATGGAGATCAGAGATCAGAATAACAGCAGATGTCAACAAGAATGCAACTGACAGTCGTCACAGTCGAGGAAGGAGGCGACAAGGAACGTCGTTGCAGGCTCTGATATAGGACGACCCGGTTGTTTGTCCTTCTTCGGGGAAGCTCTTGGAGAATTATTAGGATCAAGCTTTGGAGGCGGAGTGCAGGTAAATGCAAGGTTAGTAAGATGGGGCAAGGGATGATGAAGAGGTGGTAATGGAAAGCTCATAATGGCTGTTGTGACCTGTCAGGATGACTTGACTAGACGGCAATCGTAGACATACCCATGACAGACCCGTCGAAGCGGAACTTTACTTCACAAAGCTCGATGGTTAGCTCTTCCGCCAATGCACCCCAATCCAATGGGGGCGGCTGTTCCTCTGGTATAGGATCTTGTGGTAAGTCCAAGGGCAGCCCGAGGTCGATATCGTTGTGTGCGGCTGGCTTCAAGCTCTCAGATGAGGGGTATCTTTGAGATCTCATGGCCACCAAAAGTGATGGTTCTAGGTGTACCGAGTCAAGTAAGATACTGGTACCAAGAAGGGACATACCATTGTATAACATGCCGTTGTATAGAAATTCAATAGTGGCCTTGATGCATAACCTAGATGCTTTCGGGCCGGAAGGGACGTCATGGATTGAGGTCCTAGCTTGACCTTCTGTAAAGAAGGACGGCTGACTCAAAGAACAGGAAAGAATTTTCAAGGAAGGAATATATGTGCGTAGGTAACAGACGTGGAGTTCGTGTGATTGGGTGACGAGGAGCAAAGTAGGATTAGAAACAGGTGTGAGTGGGCCACGCGGTGGGAGACGGGAACAAAAGCCATCACTGGATGTTACCCACTATTCCTGTTGTCATCGATGACATCCGGGACTACGTGGTAGCTGCATACCTCGCGTTCCATGCCAGCCCAGGCAGCGGTGACAACACCAGCGCCTGGACTGAACGGCCAACACTCCCAAACGATCCAGCTATCTACTTGAGAGCCACGTTTCCAAAGACAGCCGATACCATCCCCTTCCCGAGCTGGAAAATATGCAAACAGCCAGTGGTCATTGGGGGAGACGCTTATGACACTTGCGGGCTCGTATGATGATGAAGCGCGAAGGATGGGTTCCGGAGAAACGACGAACTGTCTTGATGATGGGAAGAGGCGACCCAGTAGTAGAGGTTGCGAGGGGTGTGCGGTGAATATGATGGATGAAGTCGACCAAGCGACTGGCCTGTTGGAATGTCGAGAGATTAAAACAGATGAACTTGGACAGTGTGCTGCGTACCTGTGTATATCGTCGACCAGGGGATGGAAGTCCCACCAATTTGCACGCCACCTACCATCGTCCTTGACCTTGCCCTTGACAGGAGAGCCCTTCGCTTCCACGCCGAGCATATGGGATCACGGTATGCAGTATCGTGGACACGTGATGCAAATGTAGATTTAATTATCCCACCATTATGAACGTTCACTGTCGAGACCGTCATGCTCAACTTCTCGCAAACCTCTGTGGACGTCGATGGGGTGCAGACTGATGTCCTTGTTCAACCGTTTGCAGACCGGATTTTTGTGCTGATCACACAACTGGGGAAAGTCGGCAATCTGGTGCATTAATTACGATCCCTTGCGTAGATCCTGGCTGACACATTGCCCCATCCAAGATCCAAGTATCGATGCCTTCCACCGCACCACTGGTCTCGAGCGGGGCATCCGATTCGTCTGGTCCACTGCCTACCCCACCGGCGACCATACAGCTCAGATCACTACTTGGGAGCGCCTCATCAGAACATTTGCAATCGCTCCACTCGTTGTATGCTGCTCAAATAGCCACACTGGTCTGGCTCGCCGAGGATCAAGCACTGGTTGGGAGTAACCGCCGTAGTATCATTGTGGGCATTGCATTGCAGAAGGTTACTGATGAAGGGGATGGGCTCAACGAGCGAGAGAGGCGGATGTTCCATGGGATCATGAAAGCAGTGATGGGTGTGCTGAAATGCCCTATCTAGTCTCAAGTACAAATATTACAAGTGTGCTAGACTTTGGTTGCTTGCCACTACGCTAGGGTTAGGGTTAGGAGTAAGAAGAACAAAAAGGAGAGGCCTGCCCAGCCAGAGTGGCCATGGCAGGACTGGAAAATATTGAGACGGTGCATGAACCGAAGCCCATACAAACCGCAGGTACCCTCTGAGGACAGGGTCGCCGTGCTATGGAAGATCCCCGTGGCCCACAGACCCAGATCCATGAAGGGGCTTGTGCCATCAAGGTAAGTATGAAGAAAACAGAGCATCCAGAGGGGGCGTAATTATATATGTCGCACACTGCGCACGGGCCAGCATTTGCATCGTCTCGCTGACACCTTCCAATTGCGGCAACAGCACTTGCCAAATTTGACATAATCATTGACAACCGATAGGATTAATTGGAGAGCGCGGTTCCAGCCTCTTCGAGGGACCTCAGTCTCTCTTCCCTCTCATGCTTCCACTTTGTCCACTTCCACTGAACAAGGGTGGTCAGGCGTTGATCAGGGGGAAGTGCGGTGCGCGGATTCGTCTCGTTGAGGTAGTATGCCAAACACCCGGTGAACACGCCCAACAAGGGGTCGATACCGCTTGTCGACGGTCAGCAAAGGCTGTCGGGGGGGGGGGGTCGAGTAGATAAAACTGCTCACCGCGACAAGAGCACCGGAGGCGACATGATGTTCAGAGCAAGATGTCCGTCTGATTCCGCCGGTAACTTACGGAGCGGATGTCGGTTACCACTTGTTGAGACATGTTGAGACTTGGTTGGACTTAGCATAAAAATTTCTTGCATCTGGTCGTCTCGCAAGTCGATTCTCAATATCTTCGTTGTGCAAGGCCCACTAAACTCCACTCTAACGTTGTTCTCGAATGTCTGCCGCTACTCTCGAACGTCAGTTCCGACCTATCTACGGTTGGTGTCCTCCAATTCCCATCTCCGTTTCCATTTACATTTGACACGAAGAATCCCTGGACAATGGTTCGAACAAGTCGGCGATCGTATCATGCAACAAGCTTCTCAAAAAGTACCCTAATAGTCTCTTGTGCAAGGTGAGTCCATCACACATTCCCAAAACTCGTCCATCTTGACACCGGAGCCTTTAGGCTCTGAAAGCCCTTGCACTCGTGCGTTTGCAAAAAGTGGAGGAATCTCTCGCACTTTGCGATGACATCCTGTCTGCGAAACCGCTAGATGAACCCACGATATCGGCGATGATGCATGTCCTCAAGGGCCTTGGGAGAAGTGCGCGCCTCGGCTCTCGGAGATGTTGCACGTATTCACGCGTCCTCTAGGTACGGACCTCGTGCTAATGTGCGAAGAAGCATACAAAGTGCAACCTCAGAATGAGGAATACGGTGCTCAAGCGTTCTTTGCACACGTCCGCGCTAGGAACTGGAAGTCTGCTCAACAAGTATGTCTCCTTACCTCAACATTAGTACAACTCCCTCACATGTACCTTTCTTCATCCAGATTTCCACCAAAATGCACAAGCAATTCCAGGAGGACCGGTATTTGTATTGGAGCGTGATTAGCGCCATCCTGCAGGTTACGATGCCTTCTGCGCAGCATCCGCGCATGAACTAACTTCCAATGGTACAGGCCAGCGATCAGTCGACTCCGGAGAGCATGCGGCTGCTTCTGTACAAGCTTGCACATAGACTCATCTCGTCCTCTCCCACTCCATCCTACCTCAGCGCAGACCGATTCTATATGCACATGAGCATCCTGAAGGAGTTGGAGTTGTATGATGAGGCGAATACCCTCTTGGAGAGTGACATCGGCAAGACAATTTGCTCGACTAGCTTGGCTTGCTCCCTAACTCGTCGAGATATCTGGCGAAAGCGGGAACTCTTCAAAGATGAAGGTGCTCGCGCCCAAGACAGGATTGCAGAAGGGTCTGTGCGGCTTCTTCTGGGCCGAATCGTTGAAACCATTAACGCCTATTTAGTGACCGGAACTGGCTGGAGTTCCTTTCTATCCTTGATGCAACGTTCGCTCCTATTACTCCGGCTCAGGATGTCGCCACTGAAGACCACAGACAAGAGTGCCGGGAAAACATGAGCAAAGCAAGAACCTTTTTGGCAGATATCGCCCAGAAAGACGGTACTAAGAACCGAGCTTCCCCATTGGCACTGACAGAGCTCGAATATCGTGCGTTTACTCATGGTCTATCAGGTGCGCTGAACTGTCCTGGCCACGTGTGGTGCTCTCATCCATACCGGTTTAGACCTTGACACGGTTGTCAGCTCAATAGAGGACTATTTCTCACAGTTCGGTGACAGGGCGTGCTGTTTTGAAGATTTGAAGGGCTACCTTGACCCACAAATTGCATCTTCTGAACGATGGCAAAACATTCTCGCGAGCCATTGCCCTTCTTTCGTGAGTAATTGTTTTTGCCAGCCATTAAAGCAGCTGACCTCTCGTAGGAGTCAGTGGATACCCTGCAGCGACTAATCAGCACCCGCAAGCTCCAACGGCATTGTCTCTCAGAGGCAGAGATAACCGCAGAAGCTGAGACTTCTCGCGGAGTGCAGTATTTATCCGAGTATATGGATGGCCTTACCCTCGGCAAAGATCTCCCTGCTACTGAACTGCAGCCCGCGGACGACCTTGTACTCCTTTCTGCGCACGCCTTCGTCAGTGCTTGGACCCTCAGTGGTTCGGAGGACCTTTTGTATAATGCCGTGACTCTCTTGGAGTTTGGCCTGTCGAAAAGCCGGATGGCTTTCCTCATGCGTATTATGCTCATTCGGATATACCGCATATTAGGTCCGTATGTTGAATTTACTGAGATATATTAATCCATTACGAACCACACTAGGTGCCCCTGCACTCGCGCTGGAACACTATCGCGAGATGAATGTCAAGCGGGTCCAGAACGATACCCTTTCGCATCTTATCCTTACTCGCGCGCTGACGTTCTCACTTGCTGCAACCGGAGATCTGACATATCCTACAGAATGCTTGGAGTCTAGTCAAATTTATTTACTCAATGCTCAGGAGGTAGTTATCTCGTTTCTGCTAGCTTCTTAAGCCGACTTTTCTTGCAGACTTCGGATTTTATTGTCCGTGCTTTCACTGCCGAGAGGTATACTCAGGTGAGCCGTTGATCTCCGTCCAGATTCATGGGGCTCACGGAGGACCAGATACCCGAATTCACCGAATTTGAGGATAGACTAGAAAACTCGCTCCAGCGTGATGTCGTTAAACTAGAGCATGTCCGCATGCGCCTCACGCATGAGCAACTCCACACCGATATCATAGATATGGAATTGATAGAACTTAAATTCATATTTGATCGTTGTACGTTGCCTTTTCACACTGGCATGGGGCTAGCTAAGTCGTCTTTCTAGTGCACCACGATAATCGTGACTTTGTCATCCTGCCTAACTATCAGCCAGCATGCAAACCTACGTTCAACGAACAGAGTTTGATGTTCGGGAAGTCCTGTGGTGTGAGTAATATGATGTTTGATTGTGATCTCTTCTCACTACTTGTAGCAAGGGTGGTTGTGGAGTTTCCTCAAGATTTACATCCGTGCATTCCAGCATGCAAGTGACCTTGATGAAACAGTGGAGGAAAAGCTACTTATCGGTGACCGACCGAAGAAGAGTCCAGATCCAGAAACTAACCTTCCTTTATCCCAACGTTTGGCCATCAGAAAACCTGAGGAAGTTGCAGAGGTAAGTCCTCTGCCGAGTCTTACGCTCCTTTTTTTCACCGATGACCTTAGTTGACTTCGGAAGAACTTCAACTCATGGAGTGGGCTACTGCCCTTGGTAATTGGCTCGAACCCCATCATAACCACACCAGGCCGCCGGCCCATGTAGTGCTAGCTGAAGCTGCAAGGCAGACGGAACTTAAAACTGGGCTTCCTCTCCGTGGTGTCGACCTCAAGGCTCTCAATAATGCTGCGAATGGACCTTCGAAGAAGGATGAAGAGGTACCTCCCATCAAGGGGTTCCCTGAGCTGGTTGTTAAGTTCTTCGACGGTGAGCAGTTTTTTCATTTTTATTTATTTGAGTATTACATCTAATCCCTTCTCAGATATGAATGCTCGGTTCGACACGCTGCTTTCAAATAAGAGCTCGCCTTCACAATTGTTGCACGTTGCTACGATCACACAAGAGGTTAGTAATCCTCGCGGGAGCTTGACATTGAACTAAGCCCTAGCTTCCAGGCATGTATTCTCCTTGCTGTGGAGACATTACGCTTCAAAACGCCTTCGGTAGTGAAGATTCACAAACTCGGCAATGTCAGTATTTGATGATATATCTCGAAGGCTGACTACTGATGTTCATGCTCTAACAGCTCGTGGCCATGATTAAAGACGTCCGTCAGAAAGCCGGTTCTATTGTGAAGGAGATGACAGCTAAACTCCTGACACTCACTGAGGCTGAAGGTACAGCCGACAGTCGAAGCGCGTTCGTTCAAGCTTGCACACCCGTCACAATCGGACAGGTAAGCACTCTTGTTCTGATACTGCAAGGTATTCTAAACATCACCACCTGGACAGATTAATCACGACTTCGTGCTGAGTATCGCAAAGAGCGTGATGGATTCGAGGAAGAAAGTGCTGGATGGGGTTGCGAAGGGATTGTCGAAGCTACACGCTACCCACTCACTATAGAGGCTCGATCTACACTCATCATTTTCGACACTATCCGAACACCCCTCAATTTGTATTCTCACATATAGTGCATGCATGAATTCTATGTAGGTCATACGCGTGAGCAGATTTGTCACACGTGACATCCCGCGTTTTGTCTCTTCACGTCAAATTCATCCTTCGACTTGCACCTTGATACTTGGGTCTTAGCGATGAGCCAATGTAGGCAAAGACACGCGGGCAGAGTATTAAGACACTAACATCCATCTGGACAGTCAATGACTTGTACGGAGGTAGCGGCGGGGGGTTTATTGGTGGCTCCCCTTACGGTGGTACGGGTAGCCCAGGTGGTTTTGGACGTGTTCGTCGCCTGAAACTGTGACTTGTTGCCTTTGAAACGACCATTATGGACAGAAAAGCGAAACTTCACATTCCTTGCGCCCTCTCACTATCCACCAGCTCCTAAACGCAACTCAAGCGCACCCTGATGCTGACTGGATGTTGGACGACACGGAAATCGGCCAAGTCTGTCTACCCAAGCACTTAGCCTATGTATATGCTGATGTGCTGTTGGTAGGTAACGATTGTGGCGTATATTGCGTCGGTGCAATCCCAAGCCACTAACAGCCAATATATCCTTGACGACGGTTCAGGACGCATCGAGGCTCGGTGTTGGATAGATTCCTCGGTGGAAGACAATTCAGAAAAGCTCGGAATAATGTGAGGGTGCTTTTTTCCACCACACACAACTCGTTTTTCACATACTCCTTAGTGAAGGAGCCAACGTTCGTGTTTTGGGTAGTCTGAAGATGTTTGGCAACAAAAAATATATCAATGCTACCCACATACGTCCAGTCAAATCAGCAGAGGAGATTTACTTTCATTTCCTCGAAGCAATGACCGTCACTTTGATCTGGGAGAAGGGTCCGGTGAGTAATCTCACTCCTATCCTGCCACACTTTGCATCATATTTTGTAGCCCCCACGCCCCGGCCAAAATCCCCAGGAAGTTGGACCGAAAGGCAGCCAGCCTACTACCTCCGCTTACGCGGCTCAATCACAACAGGTTGCCGAAGACCAATTTACACATTTGGCCCCATTGCATCGCTCCATCGTTGCTTTCATGAAAGGCCAGCCACCCAATGATGCAGGAGTCCATGTCAGTGCTATTGCCCGGGCAGTTGGAGGGGATGCTGTGTCGATAAGGTTGGGAATTATGCTTTATCGTGGGTAAAAGTGAATCTAACATGACCCTCACGTCAGCAATGCTCTGGATAATCTTTTGGACGAGGGCCTAGTGTATTCCACGATTGATGAATCCCATTTCCACCTTGCATTGTAGACTTCACTTGTATTATTTCTGTCCCGCGTCTCTACTACGGATCCCTTTTGCTATGTTCACCAGAATATGCGCACGAGATGACTTAGATTCAATGACTACCTTATATGGATTTCAAGTCCCTGAGTCGACTCTTCGATTAATCCTCCCCACTAATCTTCTTGCTTTATTCGAATATGGATTCTGAACCAGCCGGCACTGAGCTACCCATCGTAGTAGAACCGTGGACAGATCCCAGTCGAGAATGGGAGGATATGATCGTTCCAGCTACAATATTCCAGATCCACCGTGCTGAAGACATCACAGACAAGAAGGGCTTCGTAATTGATGGGAGGAGATTCGGAAGAGTAAGTGCTACAGTGGACACGTTTACCATGCAGCCCCATTGAATCACAAGTTTATAACCCAGGTTCTAGTCACTGCACAGGTCGTAAATGCCGAACCTGGCAAGAGTTCAGCCTCAGTGTCCTTCAAAATCGATGATGGGACTGGCCGGATCTCAGCCTGGAAGGATCTCACATCTGTTAAGGCAGCGCAGTCAGCTGAGCGAGAAGAGGCAGAAAGGGAATCATGGTTGGCGCTGTGAGTGCTTGAAGCTTTACATGATGTCACATATGATTGAAATCCTTGAAAAGCGAAGGATCTTTCATAGAAACCACGGCCAAAGTCAAGAGGATCAGGGGCCGCGTATCATTGTCCTTCGAAAGTCAGCCCCGCAGAGTCCGAGATTTCCACCAGGTCCTTTTCCACACCCTATATTCCATGTTCGTACATGCGCAACGTGATATGTCAATAGTAAGGATTCAGCTATGCTTTGTAGTCGACTTGAACTGTTCAACAGCCCAGTGTTTCACATGGCCTGGAGCGCATAGATATTTCATCCGCAGATTCTGCCAATCCAGACCCAGTGATTGACTCTTTTACAAAATCCACAACATCTTCAGCAATTGCCGGTACATCTGCTCACGAAGTTGAGATGCTGGTAGGCACACCCCTAACACCGGACAAAGGTGAAGGAAGGATGCAACCGTACTGTGTCTCCCTGGATTTAATACTTCGGAGCATCATCCAAATAGTGCGAACGATGCAGAAGGACGCCACCAATGGCTTGGTTATTCGTTCCGATATTCAAAAAAAGCTGCAGTCCCAGTCTGCAGTCACTGAAGAAGAGTTTGAGTGGGACAGGTCTTGCGTTTTGCTTTTGACAAATCTCTGATACTGCTGCAGGAATGCTATCACCCATCTAATCGACGAGGGATATCTAACAAGTCCCTTGGATGACGACTACGTTATGATTACTCCCAGGGGTTGAATGATCTGGGTAACCAAGCTTTCGTTATGGCTTATTCGTGATTAGGCTTAATAGTAGTCCAAAGATGATTGTGTTGATACTGGATTTCTTGTTTTGGTAATCACTGATGACGAGCCCCTGCTGCTGAAAGTCGACGTCCAGCACCAAACAGCATTTCGTACCTAGACACTGGATCTCCATGACCTTCCTTCTTTCTAGCTAGTCATGTCATCGTGGTATTCATCTTGGTTCTCTGGTTTTCCGACATTCGACTTCACGGTACCAGCCACTATCCAGCGCCGATTCTTCTCTTTCGTCCTCAAGAAAACTCTGGGTCGTTTCCTCAAGCCAGGACAATTTGACCTCCATCAGATCGACTCACAACTTGGGTCTGGAGCCGTCCATGTGACAGACTTGGAGCTAGATGGACAGGTAGACCACATTCTCATGGTGTGTGCCCTACGTTCTAACATGAACTTCAAGGCGATCAACGAATTGCTTGTGGGACTTCCGTTTCGTCTGCATGACGGATTCATTGCAGGAGTATCTGCTCGTGTCCCGTTCCCAAATCCCCTTACCTCTAGTGTTGGACTGCACGTTCGCTCGCTCCAGCTAACGCTCCATGTCGTCACTGAACAATGCCAGTCTCCATCCACTTCGCCGCTATTTTCCAGCACAGGACTCGCGGATTCTGTCGCATCCGTGGCAGAAACATTTGTGCACCGCGAGCTGACACCAAAGGAGGAGGCGGCGTTTCTGGAGTCATTGCATTCCACACCTGCCCCCCATCTCCAAGCTGATGACAGCGAGTATCTCCCTGGCGGTTTTGATCCCTTTGTACGCAGTCATGATAAGGACACGGAGAGATGGGCACACGTTATGCATGCTGACAATGATCCAGTCGGAGTGTCCGTTTTCGCAACCTTTATCGAACGCCTACTTGCCCGCTTTGAGTTCTCGGCATTGGATACGAAGGTCACCATTGTCCACCCTGGACGTTCTAGCTTCACCTTTACTATCCATGAGGTTCATTATCATACTCAGAGCGGTGTGGGTCAGCGTCCTCACCCTCCCGTAGATGGTCAACGACCGTCAGTGACTGATGAACACCAACGTATTGACCATCGTGCTCAGGTTCGTTCGGTAATTATCTCGGGCTTTTCTGTGACTTCCCGCAACCTCCGGTCATTTATGGACTCTCCGACGAACACTTCCCATACGTTGTCACCGATTTCTGCTTCCGCTCACTCTCCGACTACGGATCGTGGTCATTTTACCAGTGGTCTGTCACGCAGCTCGTCGTCATCTTCTTTGGACGAAGACACTCAAATGCTTATGTCCCAATCCATTGCGACGCTGCCGCCTCGACCTCCGTCACCCGCGAGTTCTGTATCAAGTAGCCTGTACCAAAGCGTGCTGTCGAGCGGGAGTATTCTATCACCGATGCACCCTATCGTCGCACCCATTACAGTCGGTCATGAAATGCATCCTCCATTATCACACCAGGTACCCACTCATCACCCATCCACGGTTGCACAAGAATCGAACGGTGATGTTGTGCTTTCGTTTGGTCCCCAGCCCATTACAATCCAACTACATATCCCTCCCCTAGACGCTAGGCGTACCGATCAGCCTCGCCAAGCTGATAAGGATCATGTGGAGGGGCCCACCTTTTCGCTGCCAGAGGCGGAGGTGCTTCAGTTGTCCATCACAACTGGAACATTGGCATGTGCTCTTCGTGCTTGTCACGTTCGAATGTTGTTGGACTTGATGGATTCATGTGGAGCCAAGACACAGCGTCATTCGCCAGTTCCTAACCAGCGAGGCTCTCACTACCCGCAGTTTGCACTTGGACTCCGCGCAGGTGTCACTATCCGAGGAGTCGTGCTGGCTCTGATTTCTGAACCTCGTGAGGGTCAACCACTCTCGCTTTCCCCGTTCTTCGAACACCCTTTCATTCCACCGCGACTTTGTTGTCCCTACCTCAGGCTTCTTCTAGACGACATCACTGGATCTTGTTACTTGCCTTTTTCACCATCGAGTGCCCCATTAAGTGCCCCATCAACTACCTCACCCGATAGATCCGCCCTTGCTGGTGCCGAGGCTGCCCTTTCTGACATATCTATACTCGTCTTCCATGCCGTTTCTACTGCAGAAGACGCACAAGTCGCTGCACCTATCATGATCACCGATTGGTACCTCCCCATTTTTGATAGAACTAGCCACTGCCGCCCATCATTTACTTCAGACAACCCATCTACTATTCATCTCCCCATTTTCGATGTCATAGATTGGACGCAGGTGAAATTCAAGGGCAACTCTACGAGATTATCGACTTGGCGTACGAAACCCAGAAACAAGACTGAAAAGTTACGCAGTCCGGCTCAGAGAACTCGCGCTCTCTCTTCGTCTCCAAATCCTTTCATTAGCTCGCCAGCACATGAAGCGGAGAAGTTGCAGCCTCCGGCCATGAAGGTTAATGGCTCTTTCTCACCGGAAACTAGCCTCCATGTGACAGTAGCTCCACTTCATTTCTTCGTGGATCTCGGTATGTTCCTGGACGGGGATGTACTTTTGAAATTCATCGATGAAGTCACGTCGTCTAGTAGCTTTGTATCGAAGAGCAGGAAAAGAGACTTCGATGAGGGGGATAATCCAATTCCTCAGGATCCTGCTGATTTCAAAAGCAATGAGGATGAACCTGAAGAGCATGTCCACAGTAGTTCTATGTCCGTGCATGCACGGGAAAGAGAGGTCGAGAGACGACGACTCGAAAAGCTTGTCTTAGATGATCTCAACTTAGGGATGGAGTACGATATCAAGTCAAGGGTGTTTAAGAATCCGAGAGAACCTGTGCGCGAACAGGCACATCCCAGGAAACAGAAAGTAAGCCTATCTGTGTTCACATTACATTGATCATCATAACCATTTTTCATATTAAGGTCGTAGGTGAATCGAATCTGAGTATTTCCCTATCATGCTCAGTGATCAGGGTGGAGGTTCGGTGTATTCCTCCCCCTGGCCGGCTATCTCGTTCGGGGTCACTTCTCATTAACATATATGATTTTTTGGCATCCAATAACCCTGTGCCCAAAAAATCTCCGCTCAGGTTTTCTGAAGGTCTCTGGACAGCATCACGACCAGCTATTGATCATGGTCCTCGGGTTGAGATGTGTGCCGTGCAATTACTGGGGATTCTCATCGCATATGCACCGGCTGCTGAGGTTCAAGCCCAGACTTTATGTGTATTGGGTTGTATGCCGGACAATACTTGCGATGACCACGGGAGTGCACTCTTTGCTACAGAACCAAGCCCGCTTCCAGTCCGGCTAGCGCTAGGGAAGACAAACTTTTCGACCTCCTGCAGTACAACTTCGAATCGATTTTCTTTGACCATCGATGTTCCCTTGGTCAATTTAGTTGTAGTAAAGGGGATATTTGATGGGCTTCAATACTGGACGGACGACGTTGCTCAGCTATTTGAACACTGCATGTCCGGCGCAGATAAAGTTACCGAAGCTCTCCCCAGTCGGAATCCGAGCCTCATCGGCAGTCGCTTTTTCATGAAACCAGGCAACTCAGGCAGTCGAAGTGGCGAAGATAGTACACTTGACTCTCCTGTTCTTAAACACCACACGGGTAGTAGTGAGACTATTGTGAAGGTAAATGTAACCGAAGGTAACGTGGATGCTATGTTTATCATGCGCTTGCTCATTCTATGTACTTGTAGCCCTGTTCCGAATCTTGCTTCCTCGCGACGAAAACGATCCTTGCAGCACACGACCATTTGACATTCAGGCTTCTGATATTGATGCACTGATTGAGTTGAAGCCCGATGGGAAGGTTTGCCTCCATTCTGTCGACCCTGATGTGTGTACCGTTATGCTTATGATGGTCGTGATATAGGACGAGACTATCATTACAGCTGGAATTATGGACCTGCGTGTGGCAGACACATCTAGTGCTGGGGTTTACATGCCATTGATTGTGCTTGCCGCACCTCGCACCCTAGTAAGTAAGACAATTGATTCATTAACCAACGAGAGTCAACGAGTGCCAGTCAGCTGCTCCGAAGCCGATGATCAAGGCTCGAGTGACTTCACTTGTGGTTCCTCAGACCACCATTAAGGAATCCAAGGTTAAGTTGTCGTTATGGGGCATCGTTTGTCATGTACCGCCTGACCTACATTTCGTCACGGACCTAACTTCCTTCGCAAAGGCACCTCCTGAGGTCAGTTAATTTGTTCCATAGGAGTGAATGTCACTCATAGGTTGTAGGTTTTTGAATCAGTGGTTCCTTCCGAGCGGACCGTGTTAAGCATAGCGATGACTGATGTCTCGGTTCAGTTGGAAGCCCCCGAATATCCTGGTTCAGCTGTCCTTCACATCGGAGAAGCCGACTTTTCCACTGAGTTGATTGGTAATTCTCCGGAACTAGGATTCAAGCTCGGTTTTTCATCCTTACATTTCCTCATCATTGATTCAATCCACGATTTCTCTGAAGTTGAGTCACGTCAAAAGACTGCTGGACTTAGTGTTACTCTGTGGAAGGTATATATTGCATTTTTGGTGATGTCTCTGCAATAATCCTTCCCACAGAACTCAGGGTATGCTTTGGTCGCCGATGTGGCGAACTGCCATCTATCTTTCCGTAGTGGCAACTCCGTGTTACCCCCAGACACAAGCGTTGGTTCATCCCCTACTTGGCTAACTGCCGTTAATCGTGCATTTAGATTGCAATCAACCGCATTGAACTTGGAATACACCTTTGCGCAGATACCCTTTCCGCGCTCTTAGGCTTCATCAATCACCTCGTACCCAAGGCGAAGGATAATGAAATTGACGAGTATGTAGTTTGACAGTGATCCCACATAACTAATACTCAATTATGCCCTTCAGTGCTGTGACACGAATACCCAGTACTCTCAACATAGGGAATGATCAAAGGATGATAGGTAGGTCAGTTTACTGAAGAAGCATGGCAGGTTAACTGTTGTGTGCAAGGTTCCCTCGACGAAGATGCGTTTAGGCGTGTTCCTGAGGTAGGGAGTACTGCAGACATGGTCAGTGATGACCTACCTGCCAACCTTGATTACCTGGATGCGTCGTTCGGAGCCGCTGCAGGTCTTCGTGAATTAAGAGACGATGACTTGGAAGACTTTGACGCAAAAGAAGAAAGTGGTCGAACCACGCCTGTACCCGGTGAAATGGGTGTTGTGTCAAACGTAGGAGGCGAAACGATTAGAATTTTCAGGAGGCTCTCTTTCACAGAGCACTACTTTAACACAATCACCCCTGATGTGGCAGGGAACACAAGGTACTGAATTGTGTAGCCTACCTTGAGAGGCACTAATTTTTTTTCTAGTAACGGGGAAACAACTCTGTGTGTGCGAATTCATGATGCAGATGTTACACTTTTTCTGCATGATGGTTACGATTGGCCCCGCACACGCAAAATCATTGAGCAAGAAATCAAGGAAATGAGAAAGAAACTGGCACGCATACGGCAGCTTGTCGCAATGGGACAAACACAAGAGCCGATGGAAGAGGAGACGAGTGCAATGCTTTTCAACTCTATTCACATCGGACTTGAACAAGACTTAGAGAACATGGATACGGACACTCTCATTGCCGCGATCGATCACGAGTTGGATGAAGTGGCGGAAACAAGCTCTCAGAGTTCGTGGCAATCACTCCATCCTGCCTCACCAGGTCCATCTCGAGTTGCCCCGAAGAGAGTGCACGGAAAACGCCTCACTCGCTCCAGGGGACCATCGATCGAAATCCGGCTTTCAGGACTCCATGCAGAAGTTGATAACTATCACCCTGGGGAGACCTTGGTCTCGCGCACGTTGATTTTGGTCAAGGATTTCGAAATCCTAGACCATATCAAAACATCAACCTGGAAGAAGTTCCTTACCGCCCTATGGACAGACTCGCGTGGTAATGTTAGGGAGACCGATTCCAATATGGCCCGGGTGGAGTTGTTGACTGTGCGTCCTTCGCTATCCCACTCAGCAGAAGAGGCGCGGCTACGAGTATGTGAAGACCTAGCCTGTTGCTTAGTACACGGCCGCTGACATTTGCTTAGGCGAAGCTTTTACCATTACGATTATACGTGGACCAAGATGCGTTGGACTTCTTCAAGAAGTTCTTCGCGTTCAAAGACCCTGATAGTCCTGCTGCATCCAACGACACTGACAACAAAGGAGAGATATACTTCCGTACGTGAATCCATTTTTTACTTTATAAAACAAAATTTAAGCAGCTAGTTCGTAGAACACGCTGAAGTCTTCCCTGTCGATATCAAATTGGACTACAAGCCTCGACGTGTAGATTACCGGGCCCTACGGGAGGGGAGAACGATCGAGTTGATGAATTTCTTCCACTTCGACGGAGCAGAAATGACACTACGGCACCTGACCTTGCACGGGGTAAGTGTGATTGATTTTCTGACCTTCCGATTGGGCTGACATCTCGGTAAACAGATTACTGGATGGCCGCGATTCTTTGATACGCTCAATGACTTGTGGACACCCGACGTCAAGGCTACTCAACTTGTTGATGTCATTTCTGGCGTGGCTCCGATTCGTTCCATGGTCAATGTCGGGTCCGGTGTTGCAGACCTCGTCTTACTCCCCATTGCCCAGTATAAGAAAGACGGGCGCATTGTCCGCGGAGTGCAGAAAGGCACGAAAGCATTTGTCCAATCAACTGCCATGGAGGCCATTAAGCTTGGGGCTCGACTCGCCACTGGTACGCAAGTGATCCTGGAACAAACAGAAAACGTACTTGGAGGACAGTTCCAGGACCCCATCACCGCAGAGACCCTCCAAACACAACCGGAGGACGACTTCTTGGAGAGTGAGGAGGACTTGATCAGTAGATATGCAATGCAGCCGTCAGGAGTGGCTGAAGGCGTCCAAACAGCGTATCGCAGCCTACGTAGGGGAATGCACTCTGCGGCGCAAACCATTTTGGCAGTGCCAATGGAAGTATACGAGCGATCTGGAAATGAGGTTTGTTACCCACTCTTATTGCTGTCCATAGTTACCTGACATGCATTAGAAGGGGGCTGTCCGTGCTGTAATTCGAGCAGTTCCTATTGCCGTTTTAAAACCGATGATTGGAGCTTCGGAAGCGGTCAGCAAGACATTGATGGGGCTGCACAACACGTTGGACCCCAACGTTCGGAATGAGAATGAAGCCAAGTACAAGCATCGTTGATTACCCGGATCCCCTGGTTACCATAAGCCAACACTATTTTAGTACACCTGTAGGATTAGATATCCTTTATGATAAGCCCTGTCTGAATTCCTCGATAATGTAGAATGGTAGTTCATGATGGCTGAGAGCACAAAAGATCCAAATACAGGGACAGTAGATACTACAGCGTACGGAGAATGGTGCACCGAAGTAGGTGAGCTTAGTCGATATCCATGTCCATCGTTCGGCCCTCTCCTTGTATGAGAGCGCTTTTATTCTTGATGGGTATCCTGATTTTCTCCAGTGTTTTTTCTGTTTGTGTACCTTCCATAGCCACAGGTTCCACAAGTCTGACTGAGGATGTTTTCGCAGCCTTTTTGGTACGATATACACGCTTCTTCTCCCGAGCTGCAGCCATTCTGATAGACTGATGAGCCAGCTTGGTCTTATTAGGCAGTCATGGACCAACCTTTGCTTCCAGAATACATGTTCCCTGCGTTGTTTAATTTCTCCAATGCGCTTCATGGCCGTAATCGTAGTCCGTACAAGTTCTCGATCATAGCGAACTGGAACGTTTCTCCGCTTCTCGAAATCGATAGTCGAGTCCTACCGGGTGAACAAATTCGAAACAGACGGAAGGGTGCAGACAAATTTCCTCACGATAGTCATCTCCTTGCCATGCGCCTTGCGGAAAGCTTTCGTCCATCTCACTTTCCGAGGATTCCGCTTCATTCTAGGCGTACAGTCAGAACAAGAAAACGGGCCGCAAAGACACTATTCACTTGAAGTTTTTATGACATCTGACAACACTATGAGTGGCATCTTCATACGACAGAGATTGGCTTACTTGGAAGTACAGAAACGAAATACTTTGGCATCGTTTCGGACGAACGCAGTTCCTTCTCGAGGTCAATAATAAATTTCCTGTGCACAAACAAGACCGACCATGCCCTGGATAAACGTTCGTCGAACAGAAGTAACACTTTTCAATACGCATGGTGGACAGTGGATGAGACGAGTAGCCGTGGGAAGTCAAGGAAATCAATCAATGTACGTACTCGTCCAACATAGGTAATTGTAGTAACATTACAACCTGGTGTGGACGAAGCGTTAACCACGAGCAAATCATCGGTCTCGAAGGTATGGAATATATTAAATTTGTAGCACCATCATTCGTTCAATTGTGAATTTGCGAACAGCTCGAGATATTTTATGAAGAAAATCCCATTGGAGGAAGAAAACCTAGAAGAGCGATCTTGGTATCTAGAGTACGTTTCAGAGAGAGCGAAAGTAGTCATCTCGATTCCAACTATAGTCAGTGCTCCCCGGACATGAGGCACCCTACTTCACGAATACCTCGATATTATGTAAATTGCGTCTGTCTCAATAATCAATTAGCTGATTGCGACGAAGTATGCTGGAGACTTCTTTGGCTGGGAGTACTAGAATGTGCCCTAATTGGCGTCCATTTCCGAGTCAGTCGTGGATGAACTTTTCAATGCAAAATCTGTTGAGGTTCGTCGGTGTTGTCACCTATAATTTATCATCTGCTGATGCCATTCTCGCTAAGATGATCTGACAGTCCCCATTACAATCAACGAGTAACACTGCCATGGTGTCCGTAGAGAGCGCATCGACATTGATAGATAAATGCCATGTCATGGAACTAACCAAGGCATGGTCGGTGACAGTAAGAAGTTTCCATCACTGGTGGTAGACAAGTTATGATTAGTTTATTAAAATGTAAGTACATACGAACTGTGAAGGAAAAGGTTTCAGTTACATCGGTCCGGTGTGGCCTCTGCGCGCTGCCGCAAGGCATTCAGCCTGGAAGCCAGGCAACCATACGATCTCAATTCCAGCATCTTGCAATTTTGTTGCTCCTTCGCACTTGACGAAGTCGGTGGGTTCTCCCACTCCAATGATGCATTGTTTCACGTTGGCACGTATCAAGGCGTCTGAGCAGGGAGGAAGACCCGATGTTCTAACCGAACATGGTTCCAATGTAGTATAGACGTCTGTGCAGGAAAGAAGACTCTCTATGGCTGGGATGGGTGTAATGGATGGAAATAGGGCAGCTATTTGCGATTCTGAGAGGCTTCGTGCCTTGACGAGCGCATTGGCCTCTGCATGGGTATTTCCAGGCAGCTCGCGAGAGTATCCGGTGGCGAGAATAGTAGGGTCGTGAGCAGGCAGGCGCACGACGAGAACACAGCCGACACAAAAAGCGGTCTGTACTGGTTCACAGTTGTCTGCCTCGCTCAAAGCACATCGCATAAAATGCTCGTGTCCGGTCATCGTGGCTGGGTGGGTGGGAATGGGATGCAAACTACGCTAACTCCATGCATTATGTAATGGAAACATCCACGGCATTTGCCGACGGACGATTTCCTGGTCATTAGAACAACTGTATTCATCTGGATCCACCATGTCGTCTGTTGAACTCGCCAACAGAGCCATCGATGAAGATGAACCGATGGATCAAAATGTGGTGGAGGAAAATGTCGATGCGACCATGGCAGACCGCCCCGGTGTCTCAGACGACAGCTCAGAAGAAGGCGAAGACGACGAAGAGGAGGAAAGGAGAATCAGAGAAGGATTCATAGTAGATGAGGACGAAGAAGAGGACGAGGGGGACGAGGAGGAGGTACGCCGGAGGCGCAGAAAGCGGCGAAAGCGACGCCATCGGAGACGTGGTAAGCAGCACAACATCTTCAGAAAGCCACAGGCCGAACATGTTGTAGAAGAGGACGATGACGCTTTGGAAGAAGATGACTTGGAGCTTCTGGAGGAGAATACAGGTACTTCCTTCAGAAACCGCCTGACTCGTCTGCGTCGTGGGCGTGAAGACAGGTCTCCTCCTGCCTCATCCTCTTCTAGGCGAAAACAGGTTATAGAGTCATCCGAAGATGATCTAGATGATGATGAGGACTTGCCTCAGGTTCAGGACATTCAACGCATTTGGGACGATGAACGGACTGGGCGTGTCCAAGAAGAAGAAGAAGACATGGACGACTTCATAGACTACGAGGATGAGGAAGAGGCCGGAGGTATGGATGAACAAGAGCGTGAGGAGAGGCGGCGTGAAAGGAAGAAAAAGGAGAGGCAACGTAAGAGGGCTCTGGCTAACCGTCCTGAGTTGTCTGGAATTGATGCTAAGTAAGTTCAGTTTGTTGATTCAGTATCTGTCTTATCTCATGGTTTATCTCAGTGCTTGGGATGAAATTCATGATGTCTTTGGTGACGGTCATGAATACGATTGGGCCCTTGCTGGTGACGACGAAATGGAACCCTACGAGGATACTCAGAAACCCGAGATGAAGTATCAAGATGTGAGCACATTATCTGTTGCATTCGTCCTTGTGGACAGCTGACCTACTATTTGTGAAGGTGTTTGAGCCGTCAGAGATTCGTGCCCGCATGTTAACCGAAGATGACGATCTCATTCGTGCTCAAGATATCCCTGAACGCATGCAGTTAGCGACATCGTCGTTGTCGCAATCTGCGACTCTCTCGCTCCACCAAAACCTTTCTGAAACAGACATGGATGATGCGGCTGCATGGGTCACCTCCCGCCTGTCTGCGCGAAAGACCAGAGACTTTTTCTCTCCAACCGGACCGTACAATGCATACCGTGAAGCATTAGTCTTAGCGGTTTCATATTCTCTTCGCTTCCTTTTCGTTCATGAGTTCGAGGTCCCCTATATCTGGACTCACAAGCGGGACTACATATCTTATTTCAATCCTCAAGAGATGCGCACCCGCATTGAACTCATCAGTCTCGCTGAGCTGTGGAGGATTAATGCTCTGGGTCAGAAGTATCGTTCGCTCCTGGAGCGGCGGAATGCGCTTTCTGCTGCGTACACTCGTTTGAAAGTTGTGGACGACTACTTCGAACACATAATCACGCCCAAGATTGACACCGTGGAAATGGTCGCTGACGCCACGGAATGGTTAAGTATGAAGTACAAGACCAACAAGCAGGATGCGTTTGACCTTCAATTTCATGATGACGAAGAGGTGGTAGACCGGAAACGTAAAGCGCCCAGTCGTGTATCTGCCTACGAAATCGCTAAGAAAAGCGTTGTTTCCAAGCTCGCTGATGTAAGTGGCGTCGCCATTTTTGGCATGTTATTCTGACTTGTCGCTGTCAGTGCTTCGGCATCCAACCGTCTGAAGTTGTGCAGAACTTCGTTTCCCGTGACCGCTCCAACTTTGTCGACGACCAAGAGCTCAACCCACTCACATGTGCGGAGCAGTTCATCAACCCCGATTCCGCTATACCTCAGACACCTGATGAGTTGCTTCGTCGTGCACGGATGGTCCTCGCAACTGAACTCGGAAAGGATCCCCTCTTGAAACAAGCAATGCGAGATTTATTCAAGGCTGAAGCTCAGATATCTGTCCACCCAACCGAACGCGGTATCAACAAAATCGATGAACACCATCCATACTTTAACTTCAAGTATTTGCACCACAAACCCATCAGCCAAATGTTGGATAGTGCTCAATTCCTTCATATCCTTGCTGCCGAGTCGGAGCTGCTGGTCAACGTATCGATATATCTCACCAACGAGGCCAAGGGTCGGTTCGAACGCCAGTTTAACGATGCATTTGCCTCTGATAGCTACAGTGACATTGCTAAAGCGTGGAATGAAGAGAGGTCACGGGTTATCCAAGAAGCTCTTGACCAGCATCTTATACCTGTTGGTACGAAGTGGTGTCGAGAGTGGTTGCGGGAGGAGGTTGAAGACGCCCTTTCTATCCATTGCGGTAACAAGTTGAAGGAGGTGCGTTGGCCCGCTTTCCCCTGCTACCGTTCTCGGAACATTGTGATTGACCGAGTAACCGCCGCAGCGTGTCGATGTTTCTCCCTTCGCAGGTCCCGACGCCCAGCCCGGGTATACGCCTTCCGTACTTGCAGTTTCCTGGGGCAAAGGTGACCCTCAGAAAGATGCCATAACCATGGTGATATTGGACGAAATGGGCAGATTCCGTGAACAAATCAAAATTGACAACTTGGTCGACCGAGACTGCCGCGATGAGTTTACTGATCTGCTTAAAAGGCGTCGACCAGATGTTATCGTAGTAGGTGGGTTCAGCATGGCGACCACGAAGCTTTCAGCCAGAATCAAGGAGGTCATCAGTGGGAGGTCTGCAGAAGGAGATCCGCATGCTCCAGAATGGCATCCCCCTGAAACGGGGAATGAGCAAGCCTTTGACATCCCCGTTATTTACCTCAGGGACGAAGTTGCTCGAATCTATCAACATAGCAAGCGTGCTGCTGAAGAGTTCAGTGCATTTTCACCAATTGTCAAGTATTGCGTCGGCTTGGCTCGTTATGCGCAAAATCCTTTGAATGAATATGCCGCACTTGGCCCTGACATTACGGCGATTTCGTTTGAAGACGAGGACCAGCATCTAGTAAGTCGAACACATTCATAATCATGAATATTTTAATCGGCCTCGTTGTAGATTCCTAAAGAGAAACTTTTGATTGCGCTCGAGAGAGTACTTGTAGACGTGGCCAATAAAGTTGGTGTGGACATCAATCGCGCGGTCACCGATTCCTATTACCAGCGCCTCCTACCATTTGTATGTGGCCTTGGTCCTCGTAAAGCCGGCGCACTCGTTAAGAAAATCGCCGGACTTGTGAGTCACATCGACATCCTTGTTTCAGACCTAATTTTCTTGCTCAGGGTGGAAATCTCGTGAACCGTGATCAATTCATCAAGTCGAGCTTGCTAACTACCAAGATCTTCTTGAACGCCGCTGGCTTCCTGCGCATTACCCACGAGGCGGATCTTAAACCTACCAAGAATCGTCATGCCGATGATGATGGTCCAGATCCTTTAGACAATACTCGTATCCACCCAGAGGATTATGAACTGGCTCGGAAGATGGCCACTGACGCCCTTGAGCTTGACGAAGAAGATGTCCATGGTGAACATCCTTCGCACGTTGTATCCCTCATCATGGAAGACAACGACAGTGAACGAAAGTTGAACGAACTTAACCTCGATGAATTCGCTGTTAACATGTTTGAGGCCAACGAGGATCGAAAGCGGCACACCTTGAACGTGATACGTGAAGAGCTCTTGAAGCCGTTCGCAGAGCACAGAGCACCCTTCCCGTCTCTCCAGCCTTGGGAAGTCTTGACCATGCTGAGCGGTGAAACCCCGCGAACACTTCGCATGGGTCTCATCATATCTGTTCTCATCGTCCGCATCGAAACAACGGACAACGTCACTGTTCGTCTGGACTCCGGTATTGAGGGTCAAATAACTGCTGAATACTTATCTGATGAGACGGGTGCAAAGGCCAACAAAATGTTCAAGAAGGGCCAAACTGTACAGGTGGTCGTTGTGGACGTTCAACTCGATTTGCCCGCAGACCACTTCCACGTCGTACTGTCAACCCGTTTCACAGACCTAAATCAAGGTGATGCCCTTTTCCGTCGTGTAAAGCGAGATGATTACTGGAATTCCCAACAATACGAGCGCGATCTAGAAATGCAAGCGCGCAAGAAGCGCGCAGAGACCGATCGGACGAGACGGGTTGTCAAGCATCCCAACTTCCATAACTTCAACGCTACACAAGCCGAAAACTTTTTGGAGAAGCAGCAGCGTGGAGATGTAGTCATTCGGCCGTCTTCCAAAGGTGTCGACCATCTAGCAATTACATGGAAAGTAGAAGACAGGCTGTACCAACATATCGGTGCGTGTCAGGTTCAGTTCAACGCATCTCAGTTGCCAATGTGGGCTATGCCAGACGTGACCGAAATGAACATGCCAAGTGGGGCCGTCTTGGTCGTCGATGATAAGCACCAATATGCTGATCTGGACGAATTGATTGTCAACCATGTACAAGCCATAGCACGCAAGGTGGAAGAACTTATGGCCCATGAAAAATTCAAACATGGGCCGGAGGATGAATTGCGTAAGTAATCACTTTCCCAAACACTATGTCAGAGTTTAGCCTACTGGTTCAACTTAGATTTATCCCTGAAAAACTTCGTCGCCGCCAATCCTGCGAAGAGTGCGTATGGGTTTACCTTGAATCGCAGAAGGCCAGGGCACTTCAATCTATGCTTCTTGGCAAATAAAAATTCCACAGTACAAACTTGGGTATGAACCTTGTATGCGCTGACTTGCACTCGCTCACTCTTTTATAGCCTGTTCGCGTCACTCCGGAGTCATATTGTTTGTTTGATGCCGCCGTTGCTGGTGTCCCGGAGCTCTGTGACGCTTTCAAAGTTAGGTGCGTTGACCTAGATTACATATTGGTGGTCTACCTTCTGACAACATTCTTTAGACACCTTCACCAGTCACAAAACCTTGCTGGCGCAAGCGCAGGAGGGAAAACCCCTTACGGTGCTGGATCTCGCACACCAGCACGCACCTCAGGACATGTCACACCAGGCCACATGTCCGTTCGTCAGGTCCATGGACGAACACCAAATCCTTACGGCGGCCAAACCCCTGCACCGCCATCCGCGTTTGGAGGTAATGTACCCAGCTCTAGTTATGGTATGCAGCCGTCGTTTGGGTATCAGACGCCTGCATATCCACCTCCGCCGCAACCAATGGGGCAGCACGCGCCTCACGCTCCTGCGGGCATGAACCCGCAGCGCGCTGCTATGATCCAGAACTCGGGGGGATGGAGTCAGGCCTGGTGATGCTGCTATACATATGACTACTTTTTACTGTGTATTCATAAGCTTACTTTAGTGTCGCTGTAAAGTACTACACATTATTAACATGGCAGAGGCCCATAGATACGGGGATTGCACTAAAGAGTGGGACGGCAGTATGGTTGTGGCATGCAATGAATATGTGCCTGGAACAATCAGCAAGCACTGAATACCAGATTCCTTTGACTTTTGCGGTCGAAAGGAACGTAGCGGTAGTCAATGAACCTGGGACCTTTGAAGATACATGCTGTTGTGGGAAGTACAATTCTTGAGGAGAACCCCTCTCAGAAAAGGGGTTAGCTCCGAGGCCCGGAACTTCAGATTCGGAAACAAATGTATTCGCAGAAAGTGGAGTGGCATCTTTGTGGTAGAAGTAATATCAAGAGAGTAATCTCCGCATGGGCAAATGGGTAATGCCATGGCGGACAACATGCCGAATGGTAGTAGATGTGGCTTTTTGCCTCTTTGTGAAGCAAATTTGTCGTAAGCACGAAGCACCCAAAATATTCCTCCTATGAGTTTATACGGAACTAAGATGCGATCCCGGATCGTTTCTAGATATGTATCCGCTGGTACCACCAACAAGGAGGTCATATTGATATCTACTAGGCGTCGTGTCAAATATCCAGAACATGGTCAAAACTTCTTGGCCCATATAAGTAAAATACATCATACCAAGTAGACCTGTTGGGAACAGCGAGGACAACGCGCCCCGCCGGGTATCATCATCGGAAGGAGCTACGGTTGAGCCGTTAGGTGATTCGGGGGGACATCTCCATCTGCCCACGTCAAGAGAAACGATATCAGACAACACAAGATACGACTGTTTCATTCTGCTCACCTCACGGCCCCTGTCTACTTATGCTGTATCTTGGGGACATCCAAGGTGCCAACCAGCTGACAGGTAATTCAGGGTTAGAATTATACTTTTCCTGGTCTTTCCGAAAATACAGGACTGGACAGAAATACACCGTTGCCAACCTCGGGTGTTTTAGTGTGAACGCACAGGGATAGATGGGACCTATAACAGTGGTATGCCCACTTGGCAAGTTGACGCCATGGTCAAATGATCATTGACGACCTATAATTGTCAGTGCTTTCGGTATCAATTTTGACTTAAATCTAAGCTCGCTGAGCGCAAATAAATCCTGTAGATGGTCTACAAAGAATCGACGAAACTTCCTATCACCCCTGGGCCCCTCGCTGGATATTGGTGAACAAACAAGCACTTCGCTGCGTGTCGACCTGGGGAAATATCGAATCGGAAGACATTTGACAAAAGAAATATACATTCACGCCCCCAATGTCCCTCTCGATGACGAGATATATTGAGACCTGAAAAGATACTCCAACAAACCGAAGCAGACGGACCAACAACACGGGATCAATTCTCGAAATCACGTACATCACCGTGCACGCTGACACCGCAAGGAGCGTGACGTACGACGGAGAACACATTCGTCGCCAGTATTAAGAACCGCTTTTGTGACGCGGCCATGCTCATATCTAGACACCAGAAACGTACAACATCGATGGGCCAAATCGTGACGTGGCGCAGAATGGCTCCAGACAGAGAGCGACTCAGAGGTTGCTTCTGTAAGGCAAACACGCCTGCTGCCTACCGAAAAAACACTTCATGGCGTGGAGGGATCTGAGAGGACGACAAGTACTGGAGTCTATTGATGACGGGTGGAAAAAAGTAGTGCTTTGGGTTAGATCCGGAGAAGCCGACCTAGGAGCACTACATCATTATGGTGAGAAGCACCGTTTCGGGATCTGTGTCAAAGGACAGTTGACGGTGAACTCGTCCATACCAGTTCGTGTGAAGACTTCCATAGATAGATGACCCGTAAATCACTTGGAAGAAATGTTCTGCACACAGGATGAGTAGCTGATCCTTTAGCGGAGGGGCTGGCACAAGAATAGTTCCCGCGGCACGTCATAATACACCCTTGTTCACTGTTGGACGGAAGGGCAACGAATCCATTCGGCCGAGTAAAGACACACCAGCTTGAGTGGTAGAGAAAATATTCGAATGCAGTTGGCTATAATGAGAGATTTTTTTTCAAACAGTTTAGTAGATGACGAGTAAACATGGCTACCTAGAAGACCGATTGGATTGCAATGCGATATAGGCTACTTGGAACCTATACAGCGTGTTCACAAAGAGTCACTGACCAAATTGAAAAGTATTGTAATTATCAATCGGAAAATGTACTTACCATCTTATGATCTACTACCACCCACTGGTGGTCCATCAGAACAATCCTTGGTAGCCGGGGTGCCGCAGGGTTGACTTTGACCACGATATGCATATCATCGCCTTGGGGAAAAACGGTTCATGGTTCGGTTGGATACATGTTCCAGATTTCCACCCTGAGTATTTGACCGTGTCACATAGGCCGAATGTTAAATCGGCGAACCTGGGAGTGAAGCCATGAAGTTACGAAGCATGTAGCGATGTAACAACACTCACATATTTACCGCCTTGCTTGTTAATCTATCCTCAATTGCTAGGATGCTATCAAATAATTCTTTTGGCCCTGGGCCGTGGAGCACGAATTATGTAGTAGTCTCGACCATATGCACAGCAGTGCACAGGAGTACATACGCTCCACAGAATAAAGCCAAATATCGCTTGCCGACGTCCTAACCGATGCTCATGGCTTCCTGCAGACATGGTCAGATCACATCCGCATGGTAACCGTTGGGGGTGACCAAACACCAGACAGACAAATTCAACAAGGTGGGGATCGAAAGGAGTGGTTTCATGAGGACTTGAAGTCGATGGTCACACTCCAGGTATCTTGAAGTCTAGTATTGTGGCGATTTTCCATGACCATAATACTTTTGATACAATCAAGTTCTGTTTCCGAGACTATCGATGGGTCCTCTCCCCAAATAAACGCAGCGCATGCCCAAAGGCGCTATGATGAGTCTACATCGTCAGTGTCATTATCGCCTGCAAGTCACCTACATTTATGAGATGTGTACCCGGGATCTGTGTTTAATCAATGATCCCGAGTTTTGCCCTGGAAAAGACTTTAACCTAATTCTGCTGCAAAATGGAAAACTAAGTATAGTTCGTGCTCACGAGACCTGCTCAGCCTGTACCTGAATGATACTACGCCAATAACGAATTGATCGCAGGGACGCACACGTTCACCGAAAGACCGAAAAGTGAGTTTTGCTGAATTTCGTTGCCAGTGTACAAGCAAGTGCCGGTTAACGGAAGGCAACCCGTTCCTTTCCAGAAAGGTCCCATGGAACTATACTGCGGGCGGCAAATTAAGTTGGCGTTTGTGAAGGGCGATTTTACTACAGAACTGATTTGAAGGTTGTGTCAGGACTCAGGGAACAAAAGTTGTGTGTTAAACTTACTGCCAAGGTTATATTATCCGTGGATCGTGTCATGTTCGATTGGAAGATTGGAGCTGTCAAGTAGAGTCGTGTGCTTGTCAAGGACTACTGTGAACCTAAAGCCATGAGGCCTGGCGTTGTTTTGGCATCTGCTGGGAAATGGAGGGGACAATAAGGTTGACATC
>Ga0307518_10000064_pt1 | contig 72552 bp, 105 predicted proteins | sample 25_EM_MG_FD_203889 | JGI IMG/M metagenome (GOLD analysis project Ga0307518, IMG submission 203889) | Populus trichocarpa ectomycorrhiza microbial communities from riparian zone in the Pacific Northwest, United States - 25_EM | ecosystem: Host-associated > Plants > Roots > Unclassified | place...
AGGGCATGGAATCCTGAGAATTCTGTAGGCCAAAATTTAAAAATGGATGGTAAGTACTTTGCTGATACTGCTCCTGTCTTCTACCACAAAAACAGGTTTCCAGCAGCTCACTAGTATGAGTTGACATTATGACAATCTCTGCCCACAGAATGTGACAACAGGACATGACAGTGACAGGCTGTCAGTTGATATAAACGAAAATCCAAAGTTGAGTGTATGCGAGCGGTCTAACGTACTACTAATATAAGCTGTAGAATTCCCGGGTCGCAGTGTTGTCGCCTGCAGTGCCCCGTTTTGGAAGGGACGTCGATCGGATCTGGGTGACAAGGGAGACCCCCAAAAAGGCATCTTCTTGCCATGTCCGCGGAATGCGAGGTGAACAGACACGCATCTGATGTAGAAATATAAATCGCATCGCAATGTCTCCCTCGTCTCCCCGTCTCCCTCCCCCGCCTCCCGCCTTGCCCACTCTGCTCCTTTGCCGTCCACCTCCCCATCGAACATGATCACCAACATGACCTGGCTGGACATATGTCTCGCCGGCGTGGGCGTGTATCTCGTCAAACAGATGCTGTCGAAGAGGAATCTTGCCCCCTTTCCCCCAGGCCCAAAGCAGCTTCCGCTTCTTGGTAACATGTTGGACATGCCTTCCATAAAGCCATGGCTCACCTTCGCCGAGTGGGCGCACAAGTATGGTGCGCATATGCATCCTATCCCACTCAAGTATCTCATTCGTTTCCAGGCGGCATGACGCATCTGGAGATACTGGGGCAGCACATCGTCGTCCTCAACTCCTTCAAGACCGCGGTGGAAATGCTCGACAAGAAGAGCTCCATCTACTCCGATCGTCCAGTCCTACCTATGGGTGGCGAGCTCGTGGGGTGGAAGGACACTCTCGTGCTCCTACCATACGGCGACCGGCTTCGCGAGTACCGCAAGAACTTCCACCGCGTCATCGGCAGTCGGGCTTCCATGGACATCTACAACCCTATTGAGGAAGAAGAGACACACAAGTTTTTGCAGCGCGTGCTGGCAAAGCCAAGCGACCTGCATGCGCACATACGCACGTAAGTCCCCATCATATGGCGCCACTTGCAATCGACCTCAGCTCGTTTTGCGCTATAGGACCGCGGGTGCTATTATTCTACGCATTTCACATGGGTACCATATCCAGGAAGACAGAGATCCATTTGTGGATCTCGCAGACACGGCCGTAGATCAGTTCTCTCGGTCCACCGCGACTGGTGCCTTCATGGTAGATATCATCCCTGCATGTAAGCTACGAGTCGATGACCGTAGGAGAAGTGCCATTGACATATCCTGCCTAGTGAGCTATGTTCCCGAGTGGTTCCCTGGAGCTGGCTTCAAGCGCAAGGCGCGAGAGTGGAATGCAACGCTGCAGGAGATGGTTAACCAACCATACAAATTCGTAAAGGATCAGATGGTATATATTCTGATGGACAGCGGAAGGGCATCGCTCACAATTATCATCAGGCCGCTGGAATTGCCCCAAAATCATTCACCTCCAACTTGTTGCAGGGCAGGACGTTGTCGGAGGAGGAGGAACATAATATCAAGTGGTCCGCTGCTTCCTTGTATAGCGGTGAGCCTTCACCGATCTGTGATCCCCTTCGACCACTGATGGTATTTCTTTTCAGGCGGCGCGGATACTGTGAGCATCGTGGTAGTTCGCTATCTTCAATCCACTGACATCCAACAGACTGTTTCTGCAATCTACAGCTTCTTCTTGGCTATGACACTTTTCCCCGAAGCTCAGAAGAAAGCCCAGGCAGAGATTGACGCAATTGTCGGTTCTGACCGCCTTCCGAACTTCGCTGATCGCGACTCGCTCCCTTACGTCCAGGCTCTTGCCAAGGAAGTTTTCCGTTGGAATGTTGTCGCTCCGACCGGTAAGCTACATAAACAGCCATGATGCTCATCGTGTTTAACTCTTTTCCAGGGGTACCACACCGTGTTAGTGCAGACGATGTTCACAATGGCTACTACATTCCAAAAGGAACATTGGTGATAACCAACGTCTGGTATGTCGTCGGTTGCTGTAGTACATCATGTTACAACTTTTGTCTCTTTAGGCACATGCTCCACGACTCAAGTATCTACGCCGACCCCATGGAGTTTAACCCCGATCGCTTCCTCCCCCGCGAGGGTAAGGAACCAGAGCCTGATCCGCGCGATGCCTGCTTTGGTTTCGGACGAAGGTGAGATACTGAATAATAATGTCCCTTTGATCTCATCTCATGTCATGACTTGAAGGATCTGCCCAGGTCAATGAGCTTTTACTGACGAGGGTTGGACGTGAAACTGATGAGATTTGATAATTACAGGCTTGCACCTTGCAGATGCTTCAGTGTGGCTGTCGGCCGCTATGTCATTGGCCGCTTTCAATATATCAAAAGTCGTCGAGAATGGTGTGGAAATCACACCGGAAGTCGATCCCTCGACTGGTACGATCAGGTAGGTAGCCCTCGTATCCGCCACAGCTACGATATGAAGGTTTTTCGCAGCCACCCCAAACCTTTCAAGTGCTCCATTAAGCCTCGTTCTGCAAAGGCTCTGGAGCTCATCCAGCAGAATCCTTACTATTGATATCCATTCCTATCAGAAGGAATTATGACATATATAGCAGGCGCATCATCTACTCATTCATCTGTACAATGTTGCCATCTCATCGTCCGTCCCAGCTTGGTTTCCCCATGTCGTATGATATGTCGTCGACTTGCATGGATACCCGCCTTATCGGTATACCTTCAATATAGTTTTCCTGGAATATATCTCGTGGGACATCAATCTTGCGGTTGCGACATCGGCGGAAGATGTACGTTTTTATAGGTTGCGTCGACGTCCCCCCTCACAGGGTGAATTTGGGGTCAATATACGCGTGATAGACGCCGTACCTCGTCCACGACACCAGTTCCAGTTCCCGACTCAGATCAATCACTTGCCTCCGGCATCGTCGGGTTGCTAACTATGTGTACGTTGCCTTTACTGCAATGTCGTCCACTACTACTAGTAACCCCCTCTACGTGCACCGTCGACCCGCAGACCGCGATAGCATTTATGTAGTTACCATGCCACCATGCCACATGCATTCTGCAAGAAACCATCGTCCGCCACGTCGTCGTATGTTCATGGATATACCGGATGCTTCTCTTCGCGCCTGGGGTAAAACGTTTCATGCTCGACACGAGGTGGTGAGAAGGCAGACCCTGACTTCGTGCGTCCGTCAGCCGTCCCGGTGGTCCCGAACGCCCAATAGTGGACCTACACAGCTGGGCCGTATGTTCCTGTTCTCTTCTGTCGTCGCCGCACAACTTGCACTTTTCAGTCCTGCGCCGATCCTGTTCGCCAAGCCGAGGAATTCGATTGGCAGGATCAGCCCCAGTGTCCACCTCAGGCTGTGCACTCAAGTACTGGAAAGTCTTGTATACGGATGAGTCCTGTGACACGATTGGGGAACGATACGACCCGCATCTGTGATAATGGATGGGCGACCCTGCACCAGGAGTAGCAACATGCACCCCTGTTCGTGAGTGGTCACCTCACAGTACTGTAAAGTCCAACAACGTCCTCTTGAATGATCTCAACGCTCAACGTACATTTCATCTCGTTACTGATTTCACATGCGCGAGTCTTGATTGATTGGCGCTGGTGCGCCCATCAGGCGATATGGTATGGACGAAATTGTACCTTGGCTCGGTTGGAAGACTGCCGTAGATAGACCGTGGGGTAAGTGCAAATTCGACTTAGCGTTTGCCATACCGCGGCCATTCTCAGTCCGTCCCAAAGATTGGGGGTTGGATGTGTGCCCTTGTTGATCGCCCATCACTCATCCACCCTGTATCAAATGCGCAGTTTTCAATACGCTAGTCCTTCCCAGATCGGAGGTCCTCATCCTGTTTCCTCAACGGCTTTCCTTACGAATAAATGTCTGGACTGTGCGATCCTCGGAGCGAAAGGGTGCTGCTTCGCCAATGTTTATGTAAGTGGACTTCTTATCTATCAGGGCACCATACTAAATCATACTGTCGAACCTACCAGTTCGCTGTTTTGCACAAAGGACCGTTCATGGTCGCCATTCCTATTGAGTACGAGACGGTTCCTTCAACGGAATTTGGCCTGGTTCTTCACATGTGCTGGTGTCTGAGTTATTGGGTAATTCCATGGACCCCGTCTCGAAGAGTGGAGCGGAGAATCATCGAAGCACACGGAAAAACCGGATTAACTAACCTTTTTGTCGTTCTTCGTCTCGCATCCCTTCTCTGTAATCTGTGAGCAACACCGATGATCGGTTATTGTGAATACCGAAAAAGCGACATGATTCCGCTCAATAGGTACTTGAGCGTTCCTTTATCCTGTTCGGTACATACAGCACAGTGCATCGCTCGCTGCTCAGCCATCGCCAAGCTGCGGCTGGGTGGTACTGTGGTACAGCCCGCATCTTCGACTCGCATCGCTTCGGCCTTGGTTGGCGACGTCGGTGGCACTGGGACGCGAGCACCCCAATGTGCGCTTTGCGAAGCGGGGGCTGGTCCACGCATTTACCCACACGTCCAGCTCTCCGTGTCAAACAATGGAGCAAGCGCCATTAATATTTAGCGCGGATTAGAGTCTGCAACGTCGCCGTTCGGGAGGCGCCCAGCAGCACCGTGGCTTGGCGATCGCTCCTCATGGCGAGATCCGCCAGAATTCGCGTTCGGGGGATCAGTAGGACCTTGATCGGGCATCAACAACGAGAAGGGGGAGGGGGGCGATACAAATGGAGCTGAACCTGAGGTAGAGCGGCCCCGCATTTCGTCGAGAATGCGTTGGAGGGAAGCACGGATGGCGGCGACAAAGGATGTCTCGGATAGCAACGGGGCTTCTGCGACTGCTCGTTCGATGATAGGGTACCTGCAACGTTGAGCGATCGGCTTCCCTCGACGGTGCCAGTCATCCAAGGGAACTTCTTACCTGTCTATTTCGCCCATCAGTTCGCGGTGGACGGCGTCATGCGGCATTTGAATGAGCTTATGGTCCGAGGCTAGCCGTTGGCGGGCGATATCATCCACACGGGATTTGAATGCAGCAATTCTGTCCTGGAGAGAGATGGGAGGGTCAAAGGATGGCAATTCACAGAGTGTGCGTACGCTGCGTTGAAACTGAGTGAATAGTTCCCTCCGCAGCCGGTCAAACTCTCCCGATTTCTTAAATCTGAGACAAGTACTCTTCAGATAAGGACTTAGTAAAAGACTACTGGGGCTGGACGCACTCGTCTACGAGTTGTTTCGGGTTTAGGATGCTCATGTGAAGATAGTAGTGTTACAGGAATATGTGTAGAGATAGCCGGCTCGAGCCGCTTTGTTCGGGAGATCGATCGTGCCATACAACTTATCGATGATCAAGCATCGAAACGAGTTTATTTGTGGCCAGTTCACGGCCCTTTGACCCCTTCACGCAAACTACGATGGGTCACAATTTTCCACCATTGAAAAACGACCTTCTCCTGAGGGCCGCATGGGGTGACCAGACTGATCGTGCACCCGTATGGGTCATGCGCCAGGCGGGACGATACCTGCCAGGTAAGCTCTCATGTCTATATGTCGTCTCCCGCCCCCCCTGATCGTGCTATAGAGTTTAGAAAAGTAAGGGAGGACCACGAGTTTTTCGAGATCTGTCGAACTCCCGAGCTTGCGACCGAGATCACCATGCAGCCCATCCGGAGATACAAAGGACTCATAGACGCTGCCATTATCTTCTCTGATATCCTCGTTATCCCGCAAGCCCTCGGAATGGAGGTGCTCATGCAACCCGGTCCCGTCTTCCCCCACCCCCTAGATACACCAGCAGACCTGGCCAGGCTGCCAGACGAGGTCGACGTGGACAAGGCCTTGGGGTACGTGTTCGATGCTATCACGATGACACGCGAAAAGCTCGAGGGGGAGGTTCCGATCATTGGGTTCTGTGGTGCCCCGTGGACACTGATGATGTACATGATCGAGGGCGGCGGAACCAAGACGTTGCAAAAATCTAAAACGTGGCTCTTCAAATACCCAGACGAGTCCAAGGCGCTCTTGAGACGCCTCGCTGATGTCTGCGTAGAATTCCTCGTGGGCCAAGTGAAGGCAGGAGCACAGGTAGTCTACTCTCACTCCCATCTTCCGCTGCTGACAACACACACTTTTTTTTTATTACCCCCAGCTACTCCAAATTTTCGATTCTAACGCCGGAGATTTGTCCCCGCACGATTTCGAGACGTTCTCGATTCCTGTGTTGCGTCAAATGTCCAGCGGTGTGCGGGATCGGTTGGCTAGTCTAGGAATCGCCCAAGTTCCCCTGACTCTCTTCGCCAAAGGTGCTTCGCCCTCCCTCGCAGCCCGCTGCGGATACGACGTTATTGGACTAGACTGGACCCAGGATCCTCTCGACGTCGTCAATAACCATGGCGTAGACGCCTCACTACAAGGAAATCTGGATCCCACCGTGTTGTATGGCGGCCGAGAGGCCATCGAACGAGAAGTGGAGCGGATGTGCAGAACATTTCGGTCGGCGCGTGGGGGTGTTACCAAGGGGTGGATCGCAAATCTTGGGCATGGCATCACCCCAGGGGTCAACCCAGAGGACTTGAAGTGGTTCTTTGAATGTATACACAAGTACTCGGCTCATGCTTGAACAAGTATGTACAATGCCGTGTCATGGATGATCGCGAACTCAGACTCGCTGGGTATATCGAGCCAAATATACAAGGGATGCTATGGATTGGTATGCATTGGGAAGGCCCCAAGAGATGCAAACGTACAGTTATGCTCGACACGGAATCCGCTTAAATACCCGCAGCACTCACAAGGGAGAAGATGGAGAAGATGGAGAAGATGGGGAATGTGAATGAGAGTGTGATGGATAGCATGCACAGAAAGCAAGATGACAAAGAAATATTGCACATACGCTATGCAACGACATCAGCAGCACTAAAACTACTTCTTCTGCGCCTGACCGGCCGGGGTCCAGGTCGCTGCGTTTTCGAAGCGGGCATGACGACGGCGGATGCACCCGTTGTCATCCACGCGTCAGACGTCGCTTTGGCTTTACCTCCAGCTGCCATTTCGGCCAGCGAATTGGACACGTTCTGTTGACGCTTTGCTAGAGTGGGTAGTCGTGACGGTGTCGGTGAGGGCGGGGGTTGGGGTACTCTTCTCGACGATGGTGCACCAGCTGCCCGAGCTGCGGTGCTTCGTGTGGTTGTTCCCGCTGCAAGTCTTGGTATCTTGTTAGGTGGCTGAGCTACAGATTTCGCTGCCACAGCGGTAGCAGCAGGCTTTCGTTGTGTGGTACCAGCCGCAGACCGAAGGACACGGGTTGGGCGTTGCTCAGAAGCCGTCCCTCTGGCTCCTGCAAGTCGACTCGTTGTCTTTGCTCTTTGCCGTACCGCAGGGGGCGCCACTCCAAGGGCAGGTAGAGTATCATCTACCTCGTCTGCTTCGTCATCAGAGTCTACTGCGACACGTTTGGCCATGGGTGTCTTTCGGGGCTGGCCCGGAGGAGCGATTGCATGCGCTTTGGCGGTAGCAGTCGCGATATGTCGACTGGGCGTGACAGGAGGTAGCGCAGCGGCAGGGTGCTCATTAACAGTGGGCGGCGGAGTGACCCTGGTGGTGGGGGGCTCCATTTCCTCGTCCCGTTCGGCAGGGGGAGTGGCGGGGGCAACCACAGGTGCAACGGTGGCGGCGGCGGCCTGGCTGCGGCGCATTTCGTCCATTGAGGCCCACTTTACCCACTCGAGCTGCTTGAGGTACATGTACTGCTGCTGAGGCCCAACCACGCTGCCAGGTCGTACGATGCGCATGAAGCCGATCGCCTCTGACGCGGTGAAGCCATACTTCCAAATGAGATAGGCACCGATCAGAGTGCCCGTGCGTCCCAAGCCTGCTTTACACTGAAGTAGAAAAGAGAGTGAACACCGGAAATACAAGGAAGAGTGGAGAAGAGGAGAGAAAGGCGCACATGTACAGCAATGACACCGCCGCTCTCGACCACGTTATCAGACATGTCTATAAATTCGCGTACGATTTCATCCGTGGGATTGGTGCCGTCGTCGAAGTATAAATCTCGATGGGTTATTCCCCGATCGAGGAAGAGTTGCTTATCGTACAGTTCGGTATTGAGTCGGACGACTAGCTTGACGCCACGTTTCTCGAAGTAGTCGAGACAGTTAAGGAAGGGAGCGGGTAATTTGCGTTGCAGGGCGTGATTGTGAGTGGGAGATCGTGTGGATGTGTTGTGGCGCACGGGAGATGCAGGATCCGTTGCGGCGAGTTTAGCTTCTTTCTGGATCTTGAGCCAGGAAGAGTCGACGGGAGAGGCGAAAGCGATGAAGTGAGGGGTTATCCAGTTCCAGTCACCATTTTCGACCTTTTCATAGTACTCGTACTCCTCGACGCTGAATTCGTTCATGTCGCATAAGCCATGCTGCATGGCTTTCCACATTCCCCAAAGACAATCCTGTATGTTGAGATTGAAGTCAGAGGGACCACGACCGGCATCGCGGAAGGGCATGAACTCGAGTTCTGCTATGGGATGGAAGGCTTCCCAGGGTGCACGACGTTGTACAATCATCTAGATAACCGGTAATGAAGGAACCCGAATAACCAATCTGAGGGACGAACCACGTAAAGGGCCATTAAGAGGGCAGCGTTGGCCTTTCTGCGTGGGTCATCAGAAGAGTACAAAACGAGGCGATGTGATGCTAAGTCTTTGTCCTATGATCCACGGGTGAGAGGGAGGTACAGGTATTAGGGGGATGGAAGCGGACCTCGAGAAGTTCGTGGATGAGGATGCAAGCCTTGTATACCATTGCAATGTTGAGGGGGCCCCAGTCCTGGAAGAAGGAGAGGTAGAGGAGTTGGTCATCGATGGTGAAATAGTAGTATGTGACGTCGTCGTCTGGAGATGCTGTTTGCCCTGCCCTAGGGTTGGAGCGGACGCAAGGTTGGGTGGCTGGGTCAGTGGACTGGTTGTTGAGGGTGTGAGGACTGGGTGGCGGATGAGGAAACGTAGTGAAAAACAGCCTGATGGACGTCAGAAGACAGCAGACGGAGAGAAGGAGCGACGATACCTGTCACCGAAGCGACAGAGCGGCTCACACTTGGGAGCCATCAGCGAGAGTGAGTCAGTGAGAGGTAGACGGCGTCGGTGGATCTTGGGCGATGAAGGAGAGATGAGCGCCCGCCGAGTTGCGCGACGATGAAAGAGGAGGTGGGTGTTTCTCGCGCGAAGTCGCTTGGAAAAGGAAAACGGCTCCCGTGACCGTCGCGTTCAGATAAACAGCTCAAAACAAGTCTGCAGCGTCGTCGACGGCGACGACGACGATGTTCAGCTGGGGTGGTGGGTGATCGCAACGCGTGAGTCAGTGGACCGCGTCTGTTAATATTGTTGGGTCCACACGACGCCAGCACCCAACACAGCGTGTCCTGCACGAGGACTCGAGCAACCCTGGCACACGCTGTGGACACTGCTCGATCGCTCATTTCCGCTGCGCGTACGCGTCTGCAGGTCGCAGCTTGGCCAGGGGACCAGATCCATAGATATGTTCTGTACATAGTACTACTAGTCGACTGCCATCGCGTTGTTTGTCGTTGTTGGAGCACGCGTCCACACGAGCATCCGCGACGTCGTGCGCCGCAAGCAAAGTCGAGTCCCAGCGTCTAAAAGCCTCCCTCTCTCGTCCACCCGCCCAGCTCGCCCAGCCATGCCCGACAACCAGATATTCAAGGTACCGTTCATCGCATCCCCCCCGTGTCCCGCCTGCTCATGCGGGTCCCACGTCTCACCAGGCCACCTACAGCGGGATTCCTGTGTACGAGATGTCAGTCCTTCTCTTCACCACTTTGCGCGCCGTCTCACCTTCCCGACGCGCCCAGGATGTGCAAGGGTGTCGCCGTCATGCGGCGGCGCTCGGATTCGTGGCTCAACGCGACCCAGATACTCAAAGTCGCAGGTTTCGATAAACCACAACGCACCCGAATCCTCGAGCGAGAGGTCCAAAAGGGGGAGCACGAAAAGGTGCAAGGAGGGTACGGCAAATACCAAGGCTAGTCATCCCATATCTTTCATACCACACCTCCAATGACCTCACTCCCCCCTCAGGCACATGGATCCCCCTCGACCGCGGTCTCTCCCTGGCAAAGCAATACAACTGCGAAATAGTCCTACGGCCCATCATCGAATTCCAGCCGGCTGCAAAGAGTCCCCCGCCCGCGCCTAAACATCTCGCTGCTTCGGGAACCGCCGCAAGACCAGCCCGACGTACTGCCGCCGCCGCCGCCGCCGCTGAGAGCACTCCCGCAGTCGTCCCTCGGTCCCGCCGTCACATAGAAGGCGGCGATGGATCCGATCAAGAAGCCTTGTCCGAGCCCGGCTCAGAAGACGGATCCATGACTTCCTCTCCCTCTCGTGGTTCGTCCAGTTCACGCACCCCCTCACCAATTGACGAAACATACGACCTTGATGTCCCCAAAGACCGTGCTCACGGCGACAAGAGAAAGGGGTTTAAACATCATCATGAACGGCATGATGACGCCATGGAGGATCACTCCCTGTCGAATGGGGGAAACGATCCACGTGCCTACAGCGACCAAATCCTCGAATACTTCATCTCCGATACTAATCAGATCCCTCAAATTCTCATCTCGCCACCACCAGATTTCGACCCCAACATGGCCATCGACGACGATGGCCATACTGCTTTACATTGGGCATCCGCCATGGGCCGCCTTCGTATCGTCAAATTCCTACTCACTGCCGGTGCTGACATTTTCAAAGTCAACAAAGCGGGCCAGACAGCCCTCATGCGTAGCGTCATGTTCGCAAACAATTACGATGTCCGGAAATTCCCAGAGCTATACGAGCTATTGCATCGCTCCACCTTGAACATCGACAACTATAATCGCACCGTATTTCATCACATCGTCGACGTTGCCATGTCTAAAGGGAAGACCCACGCCGCCCGTTACTACATGGAGACCGTCCTCAATAGGCTAGCCGACTATCCAAAGGAACTTGCCGACGTAATCAACTTTCAAGACGAAGACGGCGAAACCGCGCTTACAATGGCTGCAAGATGTCGAAGTAAGCGTCTCGTCAAGCTCCTCATCGACCATGGGGCGGACCCGAAAGTCAGAAATCGCGATGGAAAGAGTACTGAGGATTACATCTTGGAGGACGAACGTTTCCGTTCATCCCCTGGCCCCATATCACGCCTGTCTGCGATGTCCTTCCGCAACGCCCAAGCCTCCTTACCAGCGGGCGCTTCCGCCTCGACTTTAATGAATGGCGACCGCCCTCCCTTGCACCACTCCCTTGCTGGCCAGAAAGCCAGCACGAGATGCGTTAACGATATTACGAACATGTTGGACAGCCTTGCCGCATCCTTCGATCGTGAACTGCAGGAAAAGGAACGCGACGTAACCCAAGCCCATGCTCTTTTGCAAAATATTCAGCAAGAAATTTTGGAGAGCAATCGTGCGGTAGGCCAGCTCAAAACGCGCGCAGAGGGACTGCAGGTGGCAAAGGGTATGCTGGCGGAAATGGAGAGCCAGCTTCTTAACACGATGGGTAGGAGATTTAGATTGGGCTGGGAGAAATGGGTCAAGGATGAAGAGAGCCGAGAGCTGCACATTCGCAATGCAGCTGGCGGGGAGCTGAAAATCACTCCTGCGACAGTCCCATGCTGGACAGACGATGGCGGCATGGAGGTCGATGGGACTACAGAACCAAGCAAAGACAAAGCGAAAGGCAAACGGAAGGCACTACCGCAGGAGGAGGATATTTCAGACCTTCTTGAGCTGTATTCAAATATTCCGGACGACCCAGAGGCGTTGCGCTCGACATGCGAAGCTCTGAGAGATGAGCTCGGGCACCATCGCAAACGGAGAAGGGAATTGTTTGATGAGATCACGGTTTTCCAGGCGGAAGCCGGGACTGGAGGAAGGATGGGCGAGTACCGGCGCCTAATTGGGGCCGGGTGCGGAGGTGTTCAACCTACGGAGGTGGATAGCATCATTAGCGTATTACTCGAGGTCAGTCGCATCAAGCTTGTTGTGCATTCTGGTGTTGACACCCCATTCTCAGACACTGGAATCAGAAGAATCCAGTATATCCTCGATAGCTTGGGGCGGGACTAAACCTGGGTCTGTGCCAGCAGGGTGATATAAATACAGGGGTATATTTGTTTCATCTCCTTTTACTTGTTGTTTTGCTGTTGTAACTTCTACACAGTGCTTTCTAGCTATACAACTTCATCTAGTTGCAAGCCCTGGCGGAGTACGAAGCTTACAACACACGTCGGACATATACCATTGAGTGTCGCGCGATTAATGGCAACCCTTGCTTTTCATCAGTAATGCTGTGGGAAGTGTGCGGTGTGCATGCCACGTAATGAAAATCCATCACCTTTCCGAGGGGACGCGTTGGTGTCCTGGCACGCAACTCTTTACAACAATTTGAACACAAATGAAAACTGCGGACCTTCGCCACTAGGCACGATGTCTCACCATGTCCAGCACGCGTTCTTCGACGCCAGATTGACGGTGGCTCAATATTCAATAGGCAATGCACCCGATATGCAATATTGTCTCATTTCGCGAAACGCGTTGGAAACGTTTGTTAGCAACTGCGCCACAATGATGCTGCAGACAACCCGGACGATCATCAACAAAGAACGGGGTAACGAAGACGGTAAGGCGTGTATGACGGTCGGCCATGGAGCTACGAAAGAGACAGACCTAGTGAAAGCCGGTGTGCCATCATAGATCGCCTGGGGCGCTGGATCATGTACCGCATGGATCATGGCAGGATCATGGAGTCGTACGATTGGATGCTAGTGGGCACAAGGACGTTGTTTGGGCACACTTCACTAAGCCATGGCATTGCAGCCTTGCTTCTTGCGGAGCAGCTGCGAACACAGTGCCAGGGTCCCCATCACCATAACTGCGACTGCCCGATCATTCCCTGTGTAATTCAGAATGCTCCTTACTACTGGGAGACCACAGTGTTTGATTTAATGGTTTACCATTTACCATTGCCTGTACTTAGTAGAGACAAAGGGAACGGGGACAGGGGCATTTGTGCTTATGTCAGCACACAGAAACCTGCAAAGTAGTTTGTGGTGTTGACTGTCCTGCCGTCGACATGCCCTTGTCTCGTTTTCAACTTCTGAGGGCGACGACAAGAAGCCCATGGACGAGGGACTTCCGCCACCTTCTTCCCGTTCCGAAACATTTTGCCATGAAGCAATCCTTCTACGACCCCGGTATTAAGGCTGTACGCGTGAAGGACCGTATCAAGTTTTGGAATGTCGTCCCCGGCGACCGCATTCGCATTCGTGGAGACAGCAGAAACACAATTCACGAGGTTCTGAGCATCAACAAATTCACGAACCGCGTTTATTTGAAAGGAACTATTAGAGTGCGATTCACACTCGCTCCGCTAACAGTTGCTCACATGGCCGTAGGAACCAACCAAGGGCAAGATGCCGGTGAACAAGAGCGTACACTACTCGAAATGCCAATTATTAATAGAGGAGCGAGAAAAGAAGTCCGCGGAAGGAATTATAGAGAAAGTGCAGTGAGTATTTCTTCGGGCCCGTATCCACAACGTGGACCTATTTCTCTCCATCGTAGTGTCTTCGCCCGACGCATTGGTGTACGGGAACCCTACTGGAATCCAGAGTTTCGCCGCTTTGACTGGAGGCGCGTCGTACTGGCGTCCATGCCTGCTTATGTAGAGCAGAATGCTGGGGAAGAGCTTGTCCTCCCCTGGCCTGAACCGGAGGAGCCTCCGAAACCTAAAGGTACGGAAGAAAACCAACAGTTATTTTTCTTTGTTGCCCGACTAATTTACCATCCCGGTAGCCAATCCGCTTCTGGATACCCCTTCCGATGCGGTTCTAAAAATCACATACCAGCCACCGACGCTTATGACGAGTAAAAAGGGATCTGTGATCGCTGACGAAAATGCGTACATCAAGACCCTATTTAACCCGTCTCCAAGAGGCTTCGACGAGTCTCGGCCCATGGAATCATACCTTGTGAAGGAACTCTCTAATCCTCACGGCCGTGCGAAGAAGCAAGCCCGATGGCAGGCAGCCCGACGACAGAAGTCCGAACTGCTCAAGAAGTTCGTCGCTCGCGAGCTCCTGAACCAAGGAGACAGGACTGCCCGCGAGGCGCGTGCCGAGGCTATGTTCAGGTGGCGACAGCAAATGGAGGATGGACGCAAAGCGGAGAAGAAGCGACGGTGGTTCACGGCCGAGCGTCTGACCGGAATTGCCAGGAAAGCCAAGCGCAAGCAGAGGAAGGCAGGGAAGCAGAAAGCGAAGCTCACACACTTGGTGCTCAAGGAGGCACCCAACCAGGTAATTCCTAGGTCCCAGAAATGACAACAAGTCGGTAGTACCATTACAGTTGTATCGTTTCATTGCACTGCCTCATCGTCATTCTCTCTCATTTGCGTATATTTTCCTATATTTGTTGGCCAATGCTGCAGGCGACGGGGCACGACAAACAGGCTGACCGCCCGGGATACCTCTCTTCGCACATAGACTATACACTACCCCACTTCGGGGGGGTAGTCTCTATTACATAATGGTGTTACAAAAAGCGATGTGAGAAAGTATCACGCCAGAGAAGCGGTCCAGTTTCCGTTGGTTTTGAGAGACAACACGAGAAGTGAACCGGCGTAGTTAAGGCTTTAAAATTCTGTCTCAAGATTAGTACTGAACGTGTTGCATTTAGCTTCGATCAAATTGTTATTTGTGCAAAGATATGGAAGTCACGCTACAATAGGACGAGAATCTCGAACGAGCGAAGTTACTGCTTCTACTATCGCTCACCAAATACTTGGCCTCCCCGGATACTTGGCCGTCACAAAATGTCACAGAAAGTAACGTATTGTCACATCTTACAATTCTGAAGTCCGCTCGGTGCACTAGGACAAAGGGTTAAGGGTAGTATCAATGTACAGTATCAAACAAGTGACTATTAGGTTGAGTATGTGAGTGTGTACTGGTATGTGGGTTGGGTGCTCGTGAGTTAGTGATAATTATATGGGACTTCATGGGAGGGTAGAACCGTTCGTGGTAGTGAGGGATGTGCAGTGCCTGTGAAAATAACTGGGGTGGCTACTCGCTACCATTCGGAACTGACAATATCAGAGGTTGAGTATAAACAGTTGGTGGTCCTGCGTGACTCGGACCAGCTTGCTGGATTTGACTCAGTATCATGCTGCATTGATCTTCATGGCCAGGAGCGGCAGTGGCTCGTTTGCTGCACTGTCCATGGCGGGCTTCTCCAAATGGTGCGGAAAATCACAGATTCTGAGCGAGAGCAGGATTTCAGGAGCCACTTGGGCTGTCCCATTTCACCCACTGACTTGGCACGACTAACAGTCCCAACAGCAAGGCGAACACCTGGCTTGAATTCATCTACACTCAAATCCATGCTCCGCTTCGGCGGTGCTCGGCATGACCATCACAGTGTGATTTTTACTTGCCGTCACGCTTTTTTTTCTATTTCAACGAATACTTCATGGATTCATGTCGTTCAACTTCGTGGAGTTTAAGAATACATTTATCTTGAATTGTGACTGTACAGAAAATTTATTACTAGGGGAGTAGTTTGGTTTTCAGAAATTGGCCAAGTATCCGGGGAGGCCAAGTATTTGGTGAGTGATAGTATTGGGCTATCACTGTGTACTACTCGGTTCTCAGAGTCGACTCCTTTTACACCCTCCTTCTGCCCCCCATCCCTGACTGAGCTCTCATGGCTTCAGCGAGTAGGGGTGTAAAGTACCATGCTCTACCGACATCGGAAGACGTGGCAGATTCTGAGGTCAATGCAGACGTGACTCGCGACCCTCCGTTAAGCGTCCCATGGGACGGGCGGATTGGCTGGGCCTACTTCTTCCTTGGTTGTGCAATGCTTCTTCCTTGGAACGGTGTGTGGCACACTGTTCAATCTGAATTCTCGTTCTCACTGGGAGGTACTCAGCACTTATCAACGCAACCCCTTTCTTCTTATCTCGACTCGTCGGTAGTCCCGTGCGAACGACGTTCAGTTCCTATCAGGCGAGCGCGTTCACAATCACAGGTGTGCTCTCCCACGCATACTTCACGGTAACATCCAAGCAGGTCGGTAATTCGTCCTTTGAAACTTTAGTCTCATGATGTACCCGACTGCTGCAGGCGTCCAATTCGCGCCGTATATTCCTGTCCATCATTGTCCTCACTAGCTTTCTGTTCTTGATATTCTTCAGCACATTCATTCACATCAATCCATCATCACTCTTTTCACTCGTGCTCTTCAGTTCAGTCTGGATGTCCGCATCTGGAGCATGCCTGTCAACTGCTATCTTCGCAGCGGCAGCTTTACTTGGACGACCATATATACAGATCATGGTCTCTGGGCAGGCTGCGGTTGGTGTGGTTGTGAGCACAGTTCAGCTGGTCAGTGCAGCAATATCTGTTTGGGGTGCATCTCCAAAAACCGCAGCCGGCGGTATTGGGGAAGGCGTGGCTGAGGAACAGGCTGCACGGATTTTCTTTGGAGTATCTATTTTATTTATGGCCTCGACCTTGGCAGCGCACTTGTGGTTGACGAGGCAGCCACTGTACAAGTCAACCGTTGGCCGTGCAGACATGCACAAGCCTCAACCTACCATAGAAGATACCGATGAACGCCGTGGCCTTCTTGCCGTTCGGCCAAGCGTTTCACTATCCGACGCAGCGTCAGATGTGCTGCAAGTTTTCAAAGCTAACTTCATTTTTATGTTTTCAGTTGCATGCACTTTTGTGGTCACTCTGGTTCGTACGCCGATTTGTTGTGTCCGTGTCATTCTCATTGTCTTGACCAGGCCATATACCCTTCCATCACAGTTTCGGTGCTACCGACAAATCCGAATGTGCACCCGCTCCTTTTTGCCGCTGTCCACTTCGTGGCATTCAATGTAGGGGACCTGTTGGGGCGGTACATCTGCGCGTTCCCGCGCCTGATTGTCTGGTCAGCCCACAAGATTCTGGCGATATCGTTGCTGAGGACTTTATTCATTCCTATCGTCCTTCTCTGCAATGTCCAACGCCCGACAGCAACGGTTCCTCCCATCATCAGTTCCGACGTGCTTTATATTCTCATCATGCTAGCCATCGGATTGACCAACGGTTATAGCAACACAATATGTTTTCTGGCTGCATCGTCGATAGAACACAATCACAGGCTAAAGGGTTACGAAGATGTGGATATCGCGGCCACCCTCATCGGATTTCTTGTTGTTGTTGGACTGGCGATCGGGTCGTTGCTTAGTTTTGGTGTCCGTGCCGCAATATGAGATTAGGGCATAAGATGTAACATATACAAATAGCTTGTGAAGTCCCAACAATTCGGTCGTGTGGTGTGCAGTAGTTCAATCCTCAGATATGAAGCCCTCTATCGTATGGTGTCGGTTGAAGTATCTGGTAAGCGAGGTGCAAGGGTCTTAGCCTGGGCTGCCTGTCTCCGTCTCCAGTGCTCCGCAACTCTGAGGGAAGAGATATTGCGGCGAAGGACGTCGCCTTCATGCGTCGGTGTCGGGGCAGCAGTAGCAGGTCGAGTTTCTTGGGTAGTCTCTTCAAGTACTTTCCCGTTTCCTTCCTCTTCTTTCTCTTCGTCACGTTTCTCTTCCCACTCCTGCCTTACCTTCGCAATCTCCTCGGAACGAGTATCTCTCCCCCCGTATCCACGACGTGGACCTATTTCTTTCCATTGCAGTGTCTTCGCCCGACGCATTGGTGTACGGGAACCCTACTGAAATCCAGAGCTTCGCCGCTTTGACTGGGGGCGCGTCGTACTGGCGTTCATGCCTGCTTAGGGCCTGTCCTCCCTTGGCCTGAACCAGAGGAGCCGCTGAAACCCAATGGTAAGAAAACAAACAAACATCTGTTCTGTTGCCTGATTGACTAATGTACCATCCCGGTAGCCAATCCGCTTCTGGATACTTCTTCCGATACAGTTCTAAAAATCACATACCAGCCACCGACGCTTACGACGAGTAAGAAAAAGGGATCTGTGATCGCTGACGAAAATGCGTACATCAAGATTCTATTTAACCCGTCTCCTAGGGGCTTTGACGAGTCTCGGCCCATGGAATCATACCTCGTGAAGGAACTCTCTAATCCTCACGGCCGTGCAAAGAAGCAAGCCCGATAGCAGGCAGCCCACCGACGGAAGTCTGAACTGTTCAAGAAGTTCGTCGCTCGCGAGCTCCTGAACCAAGGAGACAGGACTGCCCGCGAAGCGCGTGCCGAGGCTTCAAGTGGCGACAGCAAATGGGAGGAGGAACGCAAAGCGGAGAAGAAGCGATGGTAGTTCACGGCCGAGCGTCTGACCGGAATTGCCAGGAAAACCAAGCGCAAGTAGAGCAGGGCGGAGAGGTAGAAATCGAAGCTCAGTGTGGGGACTCTGTGAACCTACTGGTGGACCCGTTGTAAGGTGCCTTAAGCGTTATATGTACCAACTAAAACCTCAGGTTGGGGGAAGGGGGGTGAGCATCTCGCAAGGAGGGACACTGATCAGTGGACTGGCACACAATAGTCGTGTTAGTTCATGTTTCAAGTGGTCTTCGGTTGGTCTTTGATGTCTACATTAGGTAGAAAAAAATCGAGTACGCAGTCGCTAAGTCTCCTTATCTCAACAATTCAGCTGTTGTTATTACCAGTCTAGCATTGCTCGTGTGTTTTGGTCAACTCAATGACTGGTAAGCATGGGGAGTGTGCTTTCGTTCGTGCACAATGTCTCCGTAGCGTGGGAAAACCGACCATGGTCGCGTCATCCTTCTCCTGCTTCCCATCCCTGACTGGGCACACTAGTAGGCATTCTCATGGCTTCAACGAGTAGGGGTGCAAAGTACCATGCTCTACCGACATCGGAAGACGTGGCCCAAGTCGATTCTGAGCTCAATGCAGACGTGACTCGCGACCCTCCGCTAAACGTCCCATGGGACAGGCGGATTGGCTGGGCCTACTTCTTCCTTGGTTGTGCAATGCTTCTTCCCTGGAACGGTGCGTAGCATACTCTTGAATCTGAATTCTCGTTCTCACTGGGAGGTACTCAGCACTTATCAACGCAACCCCTTTCTTCTTATCTCGGCTCGTCGGTAGTCCCATGCGAGCAACGTTCAGTTCCTATCAGGCGAGCGCGTTCACAATCACAGGTGTGCTCTCCCAGGCATACTACACAGTGACGTCCAAGCAGGTCGGTAATTCGTCCTTTGAAACTTTAGTCTCGTGATTTACCCTACTGTTGCAGGCCTCCAATTCACGTCGTGTATTCCTGTCCATCATTATCCTCACTAGCTTTCTGTTCTTGATATTCTTCAGCACGTTCATTCACATCAATCCATCACCATTCTTTTCATTCGTGCTCTTCAGTTCAGTCTGGATGTCCGCATCTGGAGCATGCCTGTCAACTGCTATCTTCGCAGCAGCAGCTTTACTTGGACGACCATACATGCAGATCATGGTCTCTGGGCAGGCTGCGGTTGGTGTGGTTGTGAGCACAGTTCAGCTGGTCAGTGCAGCAATATCTGTTTGGGGTGCATCTCCAGAGGCCATTGCCGCCTTCATCGCAGGCGGCGGTATTGGGGAGGGCGTGGCCGAGGAACAGGCTGCACGAATTTTCTTTGGAGTATCTGTTTTATTTATGGCCTCGACCTTGACAGCGCACTTGTGGTTGACGAGGCAGCCACTGTACAAGTCAATTGTTGGCCGTGCTGGCCTGCACAAGCCTCAAGCTACCATAGAAGATACCGATGAACATCGTGGCCTTATTGCCGTTGGGCCAAGCGCTTCGCCATCCGACTCGGCGCCAGATGTGCTGCGAGTTTTCAAAGCTAACTTTATTTTTATGTTTTCAGCTGCATACACTTTTACGGCCACTCTGGTTCGTACGCCGATTTGTTGTGTCCGTGTCATTCTCATTGTCTTGACCAGGCCATATACCCTTCCATCACAGTTTCGGTGCTACCGACAAATCCGAATGTGCACCCGCTCCTTTTTGCCGCTGTCCACTTCGTGGCATTCAATGTAGGGGACCTGTTGGGGCGGTACATCTGCGCGTTCCCGCGCCTGATTGTCTGGTCGGCCCACAAGATTCTGGCGATATCCTTACTGAGGACTTTATTCATTCCTATCGTCCTTCTCTGCAATGTCCAACGCCCGACAGCAACGGTTCCTCCCATCATCAGTTCCGACGTGCTTTATATTCTCATCATGCTAGCCATCGGATTGACCAATGGTTATAGCAACACAATATGTTTTCTGGCTGCATCGTCGATAGAACACAATCACAGGCTGAAGGGACACGAAGACGTGGATATTGCGGCTACCCTCATCGGATTTCTTATTGTTGTTGGACTGGCAATCGGGTCACTGCTTAGTTTTGGTGTCCGTTCCGCAATGTGAGACTGGTTTATAGAGGTAACATATACAAATGGCTTGTGAAGTGCGACCCAACAACTCGGTCGCGTGGTATGCAGTAGTTCAATCCTCAGATATGAAGCCCTCTATCGTATGGTGTTGGTTGGAGTACCTGGTAAGCGAGGTGCAAGGGTCTTAGCCTGGGTTACCTGTCTCCGTCTCCGATGCTCTGTAACTCTGAGAGAAAATATATCGCGGTGAAGGACGTAGCGTTGATGCGTCGGTGTCGGGGCAGGAGTTGATTGACCCGATGCTGCTGCAGCAGGTTTAGTTTCTTGGGTAGTCTCTTCAGGTTGTTTTCCCTTTCCCTCCTCTTCTTTCCCTTCCTTACGTTTCTCTTTCTCTTTCTCCTTCTTTTTCTTCTGCTTCTCTTCCCACTCCTGCTTTGCCTTCACAATCTCCTCGGCACTCGGGCTGGCTTTCTTCGTATCAGGCTCATTGACACGGGTAGCGAAACCAGGGTCGGTCAGATGGACGGGACAAGTGTAAAGGAAATCCGTCGTGTCGATCGTTGCTAGCACGGCAGTCGTGGGCTTGTAGCAGATGAAACATGATTTCGCTGTCGCTGCGGTCTAAAGCGTGCTCTGCTCGAGAGAAATGTGGAACCTAGAGGATGTAGTGCACTTACTCGCTTGTAGTAAAGGTTTGGGAAGGACATCGATCTCCGAGCTGGCAGTGGTTTGGGACTTGTAGTACGCGCTGCACACGCTTAATTACAAAAGCATGAAGTAGTAAAGGGGCTATGATGGCACACGGTATCCTTCCCACCGGACTACTTCCCCATCATCATGGCAGACACTGCAGGAAAGGTCATCAAGTGCAGAGCCGCTGTCTGCTGGGCAGCAGGTGAGCCGCTCAAGATCGAGGAGATCGAGGTTGCACCTCCACAAGCGCGCGAGGTCCGTATCAGGATTGTGTATACAGGTACATAGGGATTCAGCAAGCGACGAGGCACACGTTACTGATATGGATTGATCCACAGGCATTTGCCATACAGACGAGTACTCTCGAAGTGGTAGGGATCCTGAGGTATGATGAACCAACCCCCATTGGTTTTGGGTTCAAATCTCGGATTTGGGCAATTTAGGGCACCTTCCCTGTGATCCTTGGACACGAGGGTGGAGGCATTGTAAGTCTCGAATAGGTCTCGGAAGTGGTGACACTCCTGAACTCGTGCAGGTCGAGTCGGTTGGGGAAGGCGTGACGGAGGTTGCTCCGGTATGTCCTCCATGATCACCTTAGCTTTAGCACTTATCCTCCATGTCTAGGGGGACCACGTCATTCCCCTCTATACAGCAGGTGAGATTTCGTTCAAATATCTTGCGAACCATCATCTCATGGGATGCAAGAATGCCGCCAGTGCAAATTCTGCAAGAGTGGCAAGACTAATTTGTGTGGAAAAGGTACTCTGTAATGATCTACCTCGTTAAAAACATGGGTTAACATTGATTCTTATACAGTTCGTGCAACCCAAGGAAAGGGCTTGATGCCCGACAACACTAGCCGCTTCACTTGCAGGGGACAGACCATCTATCACTTCGTACGTGATCATTCCTACCTACCTGCTACATTCATGATGTATATCGTGCTTAGATGGGTACCTCCACCTTCTCACAATACACCGTGGTTGCAGACGTTTCCGTCGTCGTCGTAAACAAGGCTGCACCGTTGGATAAAGTCTGCTTGCTCGGCTGTGGTATCACTACTGCCTGGGGTGCCGTCACCAAGCAGCAGGGAATCAGTGAGTGCGGTACTTGGTCCACAATTTCCTACAAATTCATTCTCTTCCAGAGGGCTCAAGCGTTGCCGTCTTTGGCTGCGGTGCCATCGGGCTCGGCGTTATCTCGACTTCGTCCACCGTTGGCGCATCTCGTATTATCGCCATAGATACTAACCCCGAGAAAGAAGGCTGGGCAATGAAGATGGGCGCCACGGAGTTCATCAACCCGACGACTCTACCAGAGGGCAAGCGCATCCAGGATTACCTCGTCGAGATCACGGATGGGGGCCTGGACTTCACCTTCGACGCTACTGGCAATGTTAAGGTGATGCGTGCGGCGCTAGAGGCCTGCCACAAGGGCTGGGGTGTATCCACTGTTATTGGTGTCGCAGCCGCAGGAGAGGAGATCAGTACTCGGCCGTACGTTATTATCATTGTGGATGATTTATGTTCCTCATCAGTCTTTTCCAGATTCCAATTGGTACGTCCGCGAGACCAGTCAATCTGGTCTTTTCCTTATGTTGCATAGGTTACTGGTCGTGTCTGGAGGGGTACTGCTTTCGGTGATGTAAAAGGCCGGACTGAACTTCCTGGCCTTGTGGAAGGCCCGTCTATTCCATAACTACCCAACGCCGACACTGATATTCGTTTTAACCAGACTATCTCGATGGTAGGCTCAAGATTGACGAGTACATCACCCACCATCGCAGATTCGAAGAAATTAACGAAGGTTTCCACGACATGCATGTACGTGCAGGGGAATACCATGTTTTGCCATGCCTAACCTTATGTCATGTCCCAGACTGGCGAGTGCATTCGTTGCGTCGTTAGCATGGATTGAATTACTCCACCAACGAAACAATGGCGAAATGCATCACAATCCGTTTCAACAACGATCGGCCCGTTACAAACAATCAGTAAAATTTAGCATAACTAGTCAAGCCATGAAACCTAGGTGAGGTATAGATAACAGAGTATTTGTTGTAAATTAGCAACAACGAAAGCATCCTTGTCCACACTAACTACACCGCACGACTGATCAGCCGCCGATTATTCCCAGTCACTGCATCCCATAATATACCCAGCGCTGTGTTGATTTCTCGTCTCCGCGTGCGCGACTTCCTCCAAGCTAGCTTGAGTAATCCAAGGACCGTTAACGTGAAGGATAGGTCTAGACACAACCGCCGGACTATCACCAGAATAGGTGATTGATTTTCGCTGCGCAATATGAAGAGAAGAAGAATCTTCAAGTACTGGCTACCCTGTAACAGCGGTCTCAGCACATAGGCCCATAGGCCCATGTCGTCTACGTCCCACTCGAAACCTTCTGATTGGTTCCTTGTGGGGCTTCCTCGCCCCGACGAGCTCATAGACGGCATGGAAGCCAAAGACCGCTGAGGTTGTGTTATTGAACCCTCGAGGGCATCGAGGCGTTCTGTCAAAGCCGCCAAATGTGCTTGGACGTTCTCAACGGCCAATTCGAGAGGTACAGTTGTGCATCGTAATGGTGGGGGCATGACTTGACTCATATGATGCGGCAAAGTGGAGTGCGGCTGTGGACTTTGCGCGCGCGAGGGTGACGGGAATGTTCCGGGAAGAGTTGTAGATGCGGTGGATGGATGTAGAGAAGTCGACGCTATTGATGCTGACTGAGGATCTTCGAAAGCGGATTCTGATTCATAAAGAGGGAGCGGTTGCATGGCGTGTACGCTTGCGCGACGTGGGGGTGGTGACGTTGCAATCGTGCTCGTAAGAGGCGTACGGTATCGTGAGGATATTGAAGAGAGAGGCCGAGCTGATGGTTCACGCAAGGATGGCAGTTCGCCTGCTTCATCACTACTTTCACTTGCGTCCGAGCATTCCTCGGATGCATCGGCATCGAACTGCTGAATCCTGTCGCGCGTTCCAGGAGGCTCAGAGATGAATGAAGATGGTAAAAGAGGTGAGTTGTTGGAAGTGGTGGAACCAGACGAGTTGGACCCCGATGATATTGGTCTAACTAGAGAATCTGGAGAAGGGTGTCAGTCGTGGGTATGGAGATTGAGAATTCGACGTACGTCCTAGGACAGGATTCTGCGGAAGCGAATATGATTGCAGTTCGTCGATAAAGTCTCGGGCTGCCGTCGTGTCAGAGTGCCTGCCTAAAGTCTTAGGAATGTCAGTACCACCCGAGCTAGCTGATTCACGAGTATCTATACCTTGAGCAGAGCGTCTACATATCGCCATTTTGCCTCGTGAGATTCCATGTCTTTGAGCTTTGCCCAAGCATCCCTATAAAGTGGGGTTACGTTGATCTGGGAACAAGAGCACAAAGGCGCACCATTTTGCACGCCCAAGCATGTCCAAGAGACCAGGGCGAGAAGAGTTTACGTTTCCAAGAGTAGCTGGGGAAACAAGAGAGTCAAATGTAATCCTGCGTTCCTCGTCCAGTACAAAGTACCTTGCTTGTACAAGCTGCATATGCGACGAGACTTGGTCAGTATCCTTGAGAAACAGTGGGCAATTACGTACCTGTACATGGTAAGTTTGTCTTCGTATCCCGTCTGTATTGATCCGGTCTTTGGGAGACCTTGGACTATCTCTACTGCCCGACTGAACTGGGCGTCGATGAGGTGTCGAGAGTCCATTGCTACCGTCGTGGAGTTCGAGCAAGGCGAATGAGTGGTTGGCAATGAGCACCTGGAACCGAGAAGAATGTGACAGCCCTGTGTGTGACACATTCCTCAAAGAATCACATGCAATTAAATTCTAACATGTATATACCAATCCTAGTGGGTAGAGTCGCAGGAAGACAGTCGTTCCCCTATGCGGGACAAGTTCAGCTGACTGGAAAGATCTATACTGATGTCCCAGAATCCTTAATACCTCCCGGCAGGCTAGTGGCAGCGAGAAAATACGTGTCTGCAGCCAGTGTTGCGAGTACATAGTATGAGCATGCAAGCCTTTAAGCACAGCGTACAACGTACGTGATGTCATGAACACCCGTTCATCCAGTTGTATTTCAATGAACCAGGGATGAGTTCCTCGCGCGGGCTCACCATTTTCCCTAAGCATCCATCAGCTGAAGTCGAGTAGTGGTAGTATGGCTGGTGCAACTCACCTTTCCAAACCAACCTTCCCCATGCCTTCCCGTGCTTACCCTCAAGCTTCAACTTTGTCCTGGTCACCTGCCAATAGCAGCCATGAATGCCCTTCTGCGACCACCTGGATTGATGCACAACTTTGCCAACACCGTCATGTGGGTATCTCGACAGCACTTGGTAGAGATTTCCTGGCTTCGTTTGCAGTGACGGAGGGAGCTCTTTTGGGAGCAGTGTGAGGATAGCGCGGGTCGCATGGGGCGATAGCTTGAGACCCATCTGTGACAATATGCTTTGCTCTGTGTTTCTGCAGAATACGGTTTTCGTGTCCGTTTTCCCACGGCCCTCTGTCTTTGCACCATGCTGATAGGAGCAACAAGACGTTGTGGGCGCTATCCACGGACGAGAATATACAGACGACTGGTATCGAAACCAGCTGTCGACACGGACGAATGCGGAATCCCCGTCAAACCGACCTGGTCTGTCAACGAACTGCTCTCTTCGTACCCCACTCCATCCATATCCTCCGTCACTCTCCGGCGTCTTCATGAATTATCTGCTCTCGTACCTCCTGAAGAAGGCACACCTGAACATGAAAAAATGCGTCGAGAGCTCGAGCACCTAGTCAGACTTGTCGAAGCTGTCAAACTCGTCAAGGTTGACCGCCACGCGGACGATACGATTCCCGACGGTCGGATATGGGCTCAGGGGAAAGGAATACCTTTGAAGGAGGACGCTTCTCGCGTAAGAGACGACGAAAAGCGAGGGAGAGACTTGCTCAAGCTTGCCAGTCGAACCCTGGATGGAATGTATGTCGTAGAGACCGACAGAAAGAGATAATCGCACGCACAAGCAACCGGGGCAGCGGTATGTGAGATGATGTTTCAATGTAGCATACTCAACGCGTCTCGAAAGGTCTGTTCAAACCATCAAGCGCAAAGATGAGAACGGAAACACGATATATTATTGCAGTGGCACACAGGATACAGTCGTGGTATCTAAAATGGAGCCGTGATATAGTAGCAAACTTCATGCAGTGGAGAGCTGGCCGTGACCACCGGTGGACCCGAATCCATTGGTGCCTCTGGCAGTGTCGTCGAGACTCTGCTTAACACATAAATATGCTTCGGACATCGCGGTACGAGTAAACGTACCTCAACTTCTAGTACTTGTGGGGTATAGATTCTCTCCAGGATAAGTTGGGCGATGCGGTCACCCTCGTGGACTGGGGGGCTATCAGGGTTACCTGTCGTGACAAGGTGGGGTAACGCACCTTCGAAATCTTTGTCTGAAAGGTTGTAAAGAAGAACGAACAGTGGACCACGGTAGTCTGCATCAACAACACCAGCGCCAGTATCGATCATGAATTTCGAAGCTGGGTTCTCTTGTCATTGAAGCCCTTTGATCATGGGTGGGTCTACGCACCGAGGCCACTTCGAGGGGCGACGCGTCCATATGTGCCTAGTGGCACGGCTATTGAGATCTGGGTGTCTATGAGAGCCTTTCCGTGGGCCGGAATGACCTTATTTTCAGCACTGCATGAATGTCTCAGGTCAGATGCAGCAGATACGCGTGTATATGACGCGTTACCTGTACAAGTCATAGCCTGCTGCGAGAGCAGATCCACGGGTGGGCAGTTTTGCCTTGTCGGATAATCTCTTGACGCGAAGTTGGGTGGCAGTCAAGTCGACAGAGTCCTGAGACATTCTGCGTTTCTTGGGTTGGTGGTGGTCGACAGTCATGATTTGGCTCGTGACGCGACGCGTCGTTGAAAGTCATCGACTGAGTTTGAATTCATCTTCATGGACCTGTCTCAACAGGAGCTTCCATTGACTGCGTATTTTTCCAAGGGCACTTCTCAGAAACGGAAAAACACAGCTGGTGAACGCTCGTCCAAGCGGGCGAAAGCAGGAGATGCACAGAGCACCCCCTCGCTGCTGACGCGTCGTGCTAAACCACGGGTAAATGCCACTCAGTTGCAGACTCCTGCTACCTCAACCCGAAAGCATGGGCCAAGTACGGGTATTCGGTCTGTGGAAAATGTATCCCCAAGGCCACCGGTTCATCGCAAGCCATGCGAAATTGATCTCACCTTAAGTGACTCTGGCGAGACACTTACAGAAGCACCCCGGCAGGCCCGAAAGGATGGAGAAGTGATCAGTGTTCTCCATCCTTTGGCCACTCCCTCTAGCAATGAAGTCACACGGAACGAGGTAGTGGATGCCAATCGCCGACTTCTTCAGACCTCCCATACGTGTCTTCCTACTCCCAGTACAACTGTACGGAAACTAACTGCACCTAAACCCACACATCCCTCGCTGGAAGATTCTCCGACTGCCGTTCGTTTACGACCATCCAAGTTAAACATTGCATCTGCTGTCTCGCATACACGCCCTGTTCCATTCGATAAACCCGTTTCCCACCATAGTACCACGATTAATAACTTGGACAAGTCCAAACTCTGTGATGATGACAATCCTTTCGCTTTGCCTGTAAATAAGCAACCACCAGTTCCCCATGAAAATTGGACCCAGCGGGCACCTCTGAAACTCATTGCAACCAAATCTAACTCTGACGTATGCACGTCATTTCAAATGGTGCCTTCTTCACAGAGTCAATACTTGCTACCTCTCGAGGCAACTCCGACACGGAACAGAATTATTCGTCATGATGACATCGTTCCAGGCTCACAGACCCAGGAGGAGGGCGAAATATTTATAGGAATGGCACCTTATTCTCTCCACAAGAGTTCTGCAAAGGAGTCGATCAGAAGACAGTCGTTAACAACGCAAGTCATTCCTTGGTCTCTTGGATATTGCTGCTAATGTTGTTTTTAGAGATGACTCTGATCCTGCATATAGACTCACAGCTCTCACAGTGCAAACCCCTCAGCCTCAAAGTGCTTCCTGCAGTGGATCACACGAGCCAAATGTTGCTCCCCGACAAGACCTCAGCAAATCTCCTTTACACAAATCTCCCACACGATATAAACGAGGATCTCAATCCCGTGCACGCGCACACTCTCCTTCGTCTCATACACTCTCGCGTGAAGATTCCATGGATGTCCCTCCCGTACTTGGGGACGAATCTGCAACGGAGCCAGAATCTGATACTGAAATCCAGGAGTGTCTGGATGCCATCAGACGAAGGCGGGCAGAGCGAGCACCCATTCCTTCTCCGTCTCGTTCTAGAGCTTCGCGACTATTGATATCCCCGCTTATTTCTCCTGTGAGACGACGATACACCCCCGAACCTTCTATCTCAGGTTCTTTGGAGGCCCTTATGCAAGACGGAGCAGGAATGAGCATCCCTGGGATAAACACGTCAAGTTTCGATCGAAGAAGCCTCGGCAGACGGTCGGCATCTTTTCCTTCTGTGGTTCGGGACTTCATGGACATGTTTACGGGGGATGGGAGTTATCCGGATGACTTCCCAGAGTCCCTCCGCATATAGAGTATCGGGTCACACATCAGCATGAGTGCGAACTCCTTACTATAACCTGTATCCCTATAATTTTCCTGCACTTACCCAAAAGCCATACAGGAAGTCATTGCGTATTAGGTATATAATCATCCACATTTTGTCTCTGGCAGTTTTGGTTGTGAAGGAATTTCTCCGCAGTCACAAGTGCCATGGAACACGGTGTTGAATGAACATCAACGTTTCATTAACTGAATTCCCCGGAAAGATCACCTGTCCTGCATACATACACTGACCCATCTCGGAAGGTCGCAATGAGGCCCATCTCCGCTACATATAAGCTCGTCAACGCGTCATCACGTGAGTGACTCCCCGCGTTCCGAGGCTTTTGATTTTGATCGCGTGACTACATACCTAGGCTGGGAAAATCTTCCTATCGACACCTATCACTTGCTTGAACCAGAATGCCTGGCAGACTTCAGTACAAGGTCAGTTTTCCCTGCCAAACTCGACGCTGGCTTTATTGACTATGATACGATCGGATGTGTCTACATAGAGCGCATTGATCACCGGTGCTGGATCGTAAGTTCGCAAACACCTGTGGCAGATCTAGCCTGATAAGCTGGGATGGATAGTGGCATTGGCTTCGAGGCGTCCCTCTTGTTTGCGCAGGAGGGTGCCAGTGTCCTCCTGGTGGATATTAACATCGCAGCTGCTGAGAGGGCTGCTGCCCTAGTCAATGAACGATTCCCTGACATCAAGGCATTGGCTTGCAAAGCAGATGTTGGCAAAGAAGTGGACGTGAAAGCTGCAGTCGATCTTGCCGTTAAGGAGTTTGGAAGACTTGATATCATGGTATGGTCCATTTTCGATCCGGTGTTAACAGGTTTTTCTGAATCCCAAGATCCGGTGCAGTTCAATAACGCTGGTACGGTCATCGGTGCATTCCTGCATCTCATTGTATCGAAATCTTAACAGGTATTATGCACCCGGAGGACGACCATGCACTAAACACGGAAGAGCGGATCTGGGACCTGACTATGACGATCAACGTCAAGGGGGTATGGTATGGCTGTAAACACGCCATCCTTGCAATGCGCCAGAATCCAGTGGATGAGACTAAGGGCCTTCGAAGTGGTGGGAGTATCATCAACACGGCGAGTTTCGTTGCTATTATGGGGGCTGCGACTCCTCAGCTGGCTTGTAAGGCATCTGTATATCTACATCCGGGGCCGTATGACTGACGAATCCAGATACTGCCTCCAAGGTAAATACCACTGTGCGAAGACACTTCAGAGATCCTGATCGCATCAGGGAGCCGTTCTCGCCATGACCCGTGAACTTGCGATGGTACATGCTCGGGAAGGTATCAGGTTAAACTCGATCTGCCCGTATGCCCCTGTCTGTCTTGTATTTCGCCTGCTGACGCGATCGCGTACGGTAGTGGACCGCTGAAAACCCGTAAGTAAAGTCTTAAGCCTACTCAGAGGGCACGACAGTTGAAAGAGAAGCACAGCTCTCCTTATGGACTTTTTGAATACCCCGGAAAAGCGGGACAGGCGGCTTGTCCACCTTCCTATGGGTCGCTTTGGTGAAGCTGTTGAAGTTGCCAAAGGCGCTCTTTTCTGTACGCAGCTCTATTCATTGTCGTTCGACCTGATCTGACAACTGCGTAGTGGCAAGCGATGACAGCAGTTACGTTACGGTACGGTTCTTTCTTTACCCGTTACTGCCGCACTCACTCCAGCTTCGATAGGGAACGGATTTCAAGGTCGATGGTGGTCTGACCTCCTGCTATGTTACACCTATTGGAGAACCTGCTTTGCAACCTCCTGCCAGCCTTATTTAACGGAGTAGAATACTACTTGTTCGTCACAACTTCACCCTTGTAGCAAGGTGTTGTACGATTTAGATTGGGCGATACGCAATGGATCGGACGCAATGGATCGGATATTGATGGCTTGTGGCTGCCTCCTGTGCGTGTCACTGTGCTACCGGGCCCTAGCTTGCCTCAAGGGTTCGTTGCATTCATCGATAACGGTGATCAACCGCATTGGGTATGATGCTACATCTGTGATACTAGGAAACAACAACAATGGTAGTACATGGAGTCTGGCTGGAGGAATATAATCTGCCTGGAGGCAGTAAGAATGTGAATTCCACGATACGAGATACTATGAAAGCCTGATCTTTAGATTCGAGTGGCCTCAAGAAGTTTTCTTGCTGGCCTTCTCTTTCTCCGCCTTTTCTCTTCGGATCCTGGCGATTTCCACCCCGACGTCGTTCTTGAGCTGTTTGTGCAGTGCAGGTCGGTAGCCAAACTGAAACAGAATCTCCAAGTGGACGAAGAAGGGGGCAGTGACGAGTGCTATGAGGTGGCTTAATCAGTGCATAAAGACAAGGCTAAGCGAACAATACCCACCGCCAACGAGGTTATCCAAAAGAGCTGGAGCGCGACCCTCTGCACAACCATGTCCGATGAACTGAGCGATCCATGAGAGAGTCTGAATGATAAGAGCGTCCCGGACGGCGTTGGGTCGGTATGAGAACGCGGTCGCGGTTAGCACAGTCAGCGTCATCTGGGGTACAAAGAGGAGCTGAGGGAGACATCAGCTTGGCAGGAACTGCCACGGAATGGTACATACGGCGGCGACTGGATCAAGAATGGCATAGTAAATCATGTAGAGTGCCATGGTCAGCGCGGGGGCGTTCGTTTCGAAGATCATATATTTATTAAAGACATAATGGGTAGAAGGAAGGAAGGTGGGTGGTGGGAGTTGAGTGCCAAGGACAAGCGCGCTCCTGAGGAGGGTTCAGTCTCTGGTTCGTCACGAGCGAAATAAAGTGGCATACCAGACGATAGCGGGCACACCGAATATGTGAATCCAGACATTTACTGGATTGGAATGGTATGCGCCATAGAAAGCGAGCTAGAAAAGGAACGTCGACGTCATCAGCAGATCGTATCGCGCATAAGGTAAATTGGCTTCAGAATGAAGCTGACGCACCTGTTTGCGCAAGTCGAAGTTCAACATGGTCTGCATCGGGTCGTGGGGGTGGTGGTGGTGGAAGAGGGGAAAAGCAGGGACGGGCTTTTATGATACAGAGACGCTGCGGAGACAATTCAGGTTGTGTGAGCTGGCGGTGCTCGCGCCGAAAACACATGCTCGCAACCTCTCTTTGACCAGTAAAAACGTAGATAGTAACACGCTACTCTGTGCAATCCTCGCAGCTAGTCGACAGACAATCCAAAATGCTCCGGAGGCCAATCACGTGACATGAGGGGTATGGTGGCGACGACGTCCACGTCTTTGCTCTGCCACTCAACATGGTTCGGTCAACAATAATAGTACGAGCAACAGATGCTCTCCCACTTGCAGCCAGCGTGGACGATGAACAGGTTGGTGATTGCTCATGACTGGAGAGCATTTAACTGACCAGCCAAGCCACGTAGACCGAGCAGGCTCTACAGGAGCACAAACAACAGGCGAAACTCGTATTCCGACGCATAACACCCAACTCTGAGCCAAGGTGTTCCATAGAAAGTGGGAAATACACTCTGCAGTAATATTCACTTCCCCGAATGGCGTGGCGCTTCGTTGACACGTCTCCACAGCTACCTCCTTGCTGACAATGTCGTATATTTGACCATTGCCGACCAGTCATATCCCCGAAAACTCGCCTTCTCGTACCTAGAAGAGCTCTCGAAAGAGTTCTCCGTCTCATATGGTCCGAAAGTCGAGTCTATTCGGAAACCCTATGCCTTTGTGGGATTTGGTAGGTTTGGCGTCAATGGCTTTTGATTCCTGTCCTCATCATTGTTCACAGACACCTTCATGTCCAAAACTGCACGGTTGTACCGCGATACACGAGCTGCCGGCGCTGCTCGGGGTTCTAATCTCGACAAGCTCAACGATGAACTGCAGGATGTCACTCGCATAATGACGAAGAACATGGAGGAGCTCTTGTGGAGAGGGGACTCCCTAGACAGTAGGCAGCGATCTATGCATAGTTAGAATCCCTCTCACATTTCTTTCGTGCAGGAATGTCGCACCTGTCTACTTCTCTTCGGACCGAATCAGAAAGGTATCGCAAGGCTGCAAGGAACATCAACATACAGGCTATGATTCGGCAATATGCACCAATCGGTGCTGTGGCATTTATTCTTATTATCCTCCTGTGGTGGCGCTTCTCATGATATTTGATTCTCTATTCGTTAGATTCTGTCATTGTACGCACCAGTGGTATAATATCTACCATTCGGAGCCCTGTGCAGCTCCCGTGATGTCCAGTTTGTTGTTTGTCTTACAGATCATTTCGTCGGTATACGTTTCCGTGCAAAGAAGTTCCCGCATAAACGAATTTCTTTTCCACACGCGAACCTGACCACATAACAATGTGCGATGGGTTTCCCGTTACTGGGGCCGTGGGATTTACAGTTGCTTCAACAATAAGCTCGCAACCATCTCGAGTCCGTCAGCCGTAATCCATAAAATGGATCCCTTGTCCGCAGCCTGCCTGAAGTCCTCGGCCCGACGGTGGTTAGGGTGCATCTCAAAGTGGCATCGAACGCTACGTAATCGCATGCACATTACCTGCAAGGCTTCAGTCCCTAAGTTCATACGGCTTCATCTTCCCCACAGGTAAAGAATGACACTCCACACCACCCATGACACTTGCTTTATGGCATAATTCACCATCAGGTGATCGAATGAATATGCACAGGTTGTCGAACAGCATCCAACTCGGTGGCAAATGTGAGTTTGGCGTTAAACCCTATCACAACGACGCGAAGACCCATCCGCGTGCAAAGGGTTCTTCAGGGATTGTGCATCGTGTTGAGCATAAGTGCCTAAACAGCTGACAAGCAACCATCCACCATCCACTGCATGCAAGTAGTGGCCTAATACTGTCTCCTGACGTTGTGTCCTTTGTGCAACAGGAAGTACGGATGGTTGTCTGAGACACAGTTAACGGGCTCCACACCGGGTTGACGCTGACTGCAGTATCGGGACTCATCAGAATTGATCAACTCGATATATCCAGGCACGAGGCCCAGTTTCCTTCCGCGATTATCTGGTGGTACAAGGGCAGCACAACAAAAAGGGACCCTGCAAGTCGAACGAACCCTTATCGTTCCCCTCCAACTCTTCCACCCACCTCTGCGAATACCATGAGCACTTACGCTTCCACTGGTGGAGTCTCGTCGTATGGTGGACCCCAGCCATATACCCCAGCTTCAGGCGGGCAGATCCAACCGGGCGCTGTCACCTACACAACCTCCACAAACCCCGATGGCCAAATCATCTACCATCCATTCAAGTGAGTCTCAGTTACAATGATCGCTTTTGGTTCCTTAACAGGAGCTGTGCCCCAGAGCTATCCCCGCCAGGTGAGCAGTATCAGCATGGCATCGATGTCCCGATCTAACGTCCTGCAGTTACCAGACCCCCCAGGGCGTAGTTCACGGGATCCAGTGGATCCCGGCAGAAGCTACCTCCATGTTACCTGCTGGCGCTCAACCAGCTACCGCCGTGAGTTGCTAAGCAACCTACTGCAGCTGACACTTAGGCCGATTGCAGGAGTTCGCGGCGTCCTGGAATCGGGGTCATCACGCGAGGGAAGATGAACGCTCCCTCGAAAAATGGTGGGTAGCGATCCGACATCCAGCTTCCGGCCTTAATTGACATAAGACAGGCAAAAATCAGAGGAGAAGCGCAAGAAGAGGGAACAGAAAGAATCCGTTAGACGCTTGTCCAAGCAATTCGAAAAAGATAGAGAAGATACTGATATAATAGTGCAGAGGGAACGCCGTCGCAGTTTCTACGACGATTCGGGCGTTCCACCATCCTACACTTCTTCCTACGCTCGCTCTCAGAGTCCCACCAGTGTCGCGGGTGACCTCGATCGCAGGTTCAACGATCTAGATCTCGATAGAGAACGAAGGTCCTCAGTCTATACATCCACTACTCGTACTAGGAAGCACTCGATCAGCGGAGGAGAACGCACCTATGGTCCACCGGGTGCTGCTGTTGGCTATGCCGCCTCCGGAGGCTACCCAGCCCCTGGATCTACTTCCCCGTATCGCCAATCCACATACTCGACTTCTCCAAATCCTCGCCCTCACGATTTCTCCGCCTATCCAGGTGGACCAGACCCCATTGCCAGGGCTGCCTCGCCGTACGGTAGACCGCCTACTGAGCCGATTGCGAGGGCCACTTCGCCGTATGGTAGGCCCCTTACTGAACCCATCGCTAGAGCGCCTTCTGCCTACGGCAACCGGGCTCCGAGTGAGCCGATCCCCAGGGCTGCTTCTCCTTACCATTCGGCATATGTCCCTCGCGCCCCGTCCCCAATCCCTCCCCGTGCGCCTTCTCCATACTCTGCCAACCATTCTTCGTACATCCCTCGGGGGCCATCTCCAATCCCTCCTCATGCACCTTCTTATGGGAAGCCACCTCTTCGCCCCGCATCTCCATACTCTCGCGCGCCGTCCCCGTATGCTTCTTCCCAAGTGTACCCCCCAGGTCACGTTTTGGAAGGTCAAAGGTCCCGTGCGCCATCTCCGATGCCGGGACCCCCATCTGCCTTCCCAACCTCCCCCCGCATGCCAGTATCTCTGGGCGGGGAACAGCTCACCGCGCCAGAAGCATTTGCGCGCCCTGCTAATGCAGCACAGCCTTACACACCTTTCGCAACGATGAGGATTCAGAACATGGATCAGTTTTATGATCAAATTCCCCGCATGCCCCTCGTTTTGGACACTCATGATGTCTATCACCAGGATTGGATCAGGTTCATGAGTGTGCGTCCAGTTTCTCTCCTTTTGTTCTTCACTTTCAACTGAATCCCTTACGGAATGTAGGACCTTGCTCTTTCATGGGCTGGAAAGTTACCCCTGCCAGAGTTCTCCCACGAACATCCTCCCAGACGCTCTGCTCTCGTTGCCGATCTCATCGATTTGTGGAATGTCTCATTCTTCCTCCCACGCCGAGTTGAAGTTGTTCTGTACAAAGGTCGCGAACGCCGCTCTGGCCCGAATGCAGGCACCATCGATCATCATCTCCCTGGCTTCACCAGCGATTCAGATTTTGATGATGATTCTTCCTCGAGCTCGTCGGACTCCGACTCTGACGTCTACCCTGGCTATGGCCCCGGTAACGACCTCACTGAATCGAGGAGGCGGGCCAAGGAGAAGAAGGAAGAGAAGAAGCGGCGCAAGAGGGAGAAGAAACTCAGGAAGAAGGCCAAGGAGCTCGAAAAGACGTATGCGCTCTACGTCACGTACGTGCATCCCAGGGATATCATGCCACCCGCTACCCATGGAAGCTATGGAAGCTATGGGAACTACTATGCCTGAATGCCATAGCCCGAACAAAGTCAGAGGATGTCATGACAGTGTCCGTTTGAGTAATCATCTTCGTTTCCTCTCCCCTTGTTCTCACCTGTATGAAAATCTCCGACACATACATGTTCAATCAAGTAGATATTCAGCTGGCTGCATCCTGTCTTGTTTAGTGACATATAAACGAAGTTTGTGATAGGTGTAATGACTTTTGCTTTTAGGACTATAAATGACTGAAGAGTGGGATACAGGGGATATCGATACAAATGTGATCTGATACTACGGAGGAGACCAAAAATAACTGACAGCTCTATGCACATGTATTTATGGATGCAGTGGAAGAAAGCAATGTGACAAATAGCCCGGTATATTCTGAGCCACCCGCGGCTGTTGCACGTTCGGAGAAGACAACAAGAACCCGATTCTTAATTCGACTCTTCAAAATCCAACATCAAGGCGTTACTCGTTGCGGATGTTTGTTGTACTGGTTTCCCGATGAACCATGACTGAATGTAGTTGGCTAAGCCACCAAAAAGTAAATATTCCTGAACATAACGTACCGGAACCCATCCACGATCACCAGTCCCCTTAACAGCCTACTCAATTCTCAACATCGGTTAGACGTTGGGGTAGGGGGATACGTACATAGGACCAATGATCGTGCACCTTGAATATTCTCACCGCATCACCCATCACTAAATCTACCTCTTCTTCACCTTTCATTTTGTAATCCATCAAAACGACACCGGGGGAACTCGAGGAAATGATCCTTTGCGGTAAAATTGGCGCCCTGGAGCCAAACGGAGCAGATGCCATGGCTTCTGCAATAGCCGATGCTACTGGGATACCAATCTCCAGACAGCAACCATTGGGCACCCAACCCCACATTGACGTATCTGTACCCACGGTGCCAGCTCCTGTAAAGTCCCGCTGCACCACGAACCAGCTGTAGAGGCGCGAGATAATCACAAAGGTATCACCACTTTATAGGTGTGTCAGTAAGACGAGTCAATGTCAGATGAGCTCGAATGCGTACACGGAAACGTTCAGCTCATCCTCTTGCTCTGCGACGTACGGGTAGATGGATATCGCGAACGAAACCCCGGCCAGAGGAGGGGGCATTCCCCCGCCAGAAGTTGATGGGATAATTGTATTTAGCAGAGATGTTAAATTGTCCACTGGACGCTGAGCACCGCCGACTAATGTTGCAGACTCTGGGACCGAATGCAGATCACTCACTTGATTCTCTCTGGATCTCGCCCTAATTGACTGGTGCATAGGAGTTTCCTGTGTGAATCGTCTCTGCCGAGCAGCTGCTATGGGTGAGGGGATATCTTTCACATGCTTGAGCACAAAAATGGGGTTCTTCTCGGCATCCTTAAGCTTCTGAAATGCTAGCAGTGGTTTCTTGTCGTAGTTCAGGCAAATTTCAGTGCGATTATCTACGATAATGGCAGATCGTTGAGTGGAAAAGGCCAATCTTTGGATGAAGTTCACAAACTAGGCGGTCCATAGCAAACGAATATGGCATAATTCTCCCAGTTGTTGTCGCGGTAATGGTTATTGTGCTCATGTTTCTTCAACGCAGCGAGTATAATCTTCCAGGTCGGATCGTCCCACCTGACATGGGGGCTATCAGGATTGTTGGAACCTGCATGAAGGGGAGGACCCGTTCCTGCGATACGAGTGGGTTGGCCAAAAGAGAAACGGAAGTCATTTAAAGAGGGTATGGTTGCCAGTGGATGAGAGGACGAGGGATTGGCTGACATTTGGGTCGTGTGACCAAGGTGAGAGGTCGTGTGCCAGCTTTCTCGAGTAGACCTAATATAAATACAAGATCACCGATGTGTGTACGCCAGGAAGAGCGACCAATTGAGCAGGGTTTCGTTGCTTGACAAATAACCAAATCGGTGCTCTGGCAGTCGACTCTTCCAAGTAAGGCGCTATTCAAGGATCCTGAGCAGAAAACCGCTCGATGAGGATAAGTTGAGGGGATGTATCACGACCCTTTCCGGGGATGCCCATATCACGAAGCATGGACTGGTCAGTAGATATGATCGATGAGGACAGAATATCCGATAAAGGTGGTCGAGTTGGAAAAGAAGGCATCCTTGTGTCTCGGCATGTGCCGATCGGCGTAGTACCCCATATTGTTATCATGAAGGTCCGTTGAAGTTCCGCCATGTTCTGGTTCAAGACACAGCGTGGCGTAAGGCGTTTCGATAAGCGTCCGTAGTGACGGCAGCAGGTTACAGGCACGAGGTCCCGAGATAAAGATTACTTAAAGTAATCCTACCCACACCTTTGCCGTCCAGTCTATCCCCCGTCGACATTGCGCTGGTGAGGGTGGCGCCAATGTTGCCATGGTGGCTGCTAGTCGTTAATGCCTCCGTGCTGGTGGTGACGCTTACCGTCAACGTTGCCATCCTGGGGTGGTGGGCCACCAGCGTCACTTTGTTGGGGTGGTCGTCATCGTCATGGAAGGGATACTTGGAGGTTGGCGGGTTGGGACATGCACTCACCTCACACTTGAGTCAATCGTCCGACTCACACTGTGCGGGTAGCTTTTCTCCTTATTCACGACTACAACAACGGTGCTACGAGCGATCTTGACAATGCAGGCTGCCGAGACTACGTGAAGATGAGAAAACTGCAGGAAAGAGTTGGAAAATATTGGCTGTACGTGATACTACTGAGGACGTGAGGGTATACATGCGCGGACAACTACTAACCAGCTTGACATATGAGGATGACTCCACGGACCACCACCACCGCTGTCACAATATTTGATATGGCAATGATGATGGGGTCCGGGGATGAGTAGTGCATGCTCAGGTAGCAAGACAGCGGCGGTACGACAAATTACAACGAGCGACAACGACCAGTTGCCACACTGCTACTGACCAGACTTTGTGATGGCACCAGTGAGATCGTGAAGAGACGCCGCGCATGCAGGATCGTGCCAGTGCTGCCACATCAGACCCACATGATGAGGTGGGTCAACACTCTTGTATGAGATTTCCTGATACATGCACATCAAATCACGTATATATATCATAATCCAGCTGGCTGCATAGTAATCATTTGTACATACATCGATGAAGAGATACTACGACGTATATATATCAAATCAAGATCTATTAGTGTGGATAAGTCAGTAAACTACCAGCCACCGCGACCTCTGCCCCGAGAATAAGAGTTGCCATACCCACCCCCACCGTAGTTTCCGCGGTTTGGAGGTCCACCATATTGTGAGCCAGAGCCACCATAGTTTGACTGGTTACCATACCCGCCCCCATACCCGCCACCTCCACCTCCACCTCCACCTCCACCACCATATCCACCAGAGTAACCACGTCCATATGATGATGGTTGGTTACCATAGCCCCCACCGTATCCTGACGGTGCACCCCTTTGTGGACCCCCACCTCGGGGAGGACCTCCGTGAGACGGACCGCCCCGAGGGGGACCGCCCCTAGGAGGCCCGCTTCGATAACCCTGGTATCCACCACCTCCTTCATAGCTTTGGGGAGGTGGCCTGCCATTCGAGCCAATGCCACCAAATCCGCCCTGGGGCGGGGAGTACGAATGACGGGGCTGGTGTGAGTGCGGTGGGGGGTAAGGTGGGCGTCCATTACCGCTTCCATACATATGTCCATTTCCGTATGACGCATAAGATCCACGCGGTGGTCCGTTTCGTCCATTGTGGTCTCGGTCGAACCCGCCACGGCCCCCACCGCGTCCACCGCCCCTGCGTGAGCGGGAATCTAGGTCCTCTTGAGTGAGTTGTCTTTGCGGCTTCCGCACGCCAGGTAGGAGCATCGAACGATGAGGTGTGAGTTGTCTGGGGAAAAAATATAAAGCAGAAAGAGAGCGGTCATTTTTGATATCGTCAAGATCGACAGATGTCAGTGGGGAATAGAATGTAGAGCCTGGTATACATTCGGGGTTGGGGAGCACACTGCCGCTGATTCCCTTGGAATCTTTGACAGGCACTACGACAGGCTGCATAATGGAGTATTAGATCATGGCGTGCAACATAACGAAACACTAAAAGCTTACTTCTTTGTCCTTTCGCTTCCCATACAAGCCCTCGAAGAAGGGATATAATTTATGCACATCGGACACATAAATCGCGTTGTTTCCCCAGCTGTTCCTGCGCACCTCATCTTCCGTCAACCCAGGATATCTACTCCGCATTGCATCTAACAACCTCTTCTCATCGATGAACGGAAGTAGCGCTACACCTTGCCAGAGCATCTTCTTTCCATTCATGTCTATTTGGAAGGACGTTGGGTAGAAATCAATGATGGGCGATTCGGGCGATGTCATGAGGTCATGGAAGACGGAGGGAATGTGTTTTCTGGAAGCGGGAGGAAAGACACCCATAAGCTGTTCGTAGGGCTTGAATGGATTACCAAGAATGAAGTCGAGTTTCAGCTCGTGAAGATCTTCAAAATCGGAGGCGAAAGGAGCGAAATGATAAGGATAGTACCATTGCCACGATGGAGTCTAAAGTTACTCAAAAATTAGCTAGATTCGACGGCAGGTTGTATTATAGCTCACCCCTTGATAATAGTAATGTAGTACCCATGCAAGTCCTTCTGCATATTGATATGTAATGCTGTCAAAGAGGCGTAAGATAAAAACACAACTGTGAAGCAACGGCTGCTTACTTCTTCCTGAAGTCTGCATCTGAAGTTGAGATCCCAAACTTCTGCTGATAATATCGCTCCTTGTAGCCTGGTTCCCATAATCTAACAATGATGGTTAACCGTAACTCATAGAATAATAAATGATCACCTTACTTGACATTATCAGCCTGCTCTACAGAACCGTCTGCCCTCACAACTAAAGCATACGATGGCTCTTCGTCGTCTCCTGAGTTCTGGTCCTCATCTACAACCACGTCTCCTTCTGCATCTATCTCTGCGTCCTCAGCTTCGACCTCTGAGTGTTTACGCTTAACACCTGTTGAGGATGCGAAGGATACATCTGGGGAGGTTGCTTCAGCAGCCTCTTCGGAGATACTGCACGTTCTGACACTATCGAACATTTGAGAACCAGTATTTCCAAGGCCAGGAAGTTCGAAATCATCCAAAGATGGCTCTGGCTCTGGCTTAGATACAGCCTGAGTTTCAGTCGCAGCATTCGTAGACATTGACGCAGACGCGCTTGGTTTCACAGGCATCAATCCACCCAGTTCTGCCTTGAGCATCTCTGCCGCGCTCATGTTCGCAAGCCGGATCGCAGCCCGATTTGCAACGACGTCCCTGTTTGACCCCGCAAGAGCTTGGGCTGCAGCAGGTGCATTACTCCGAGACTGGTCTGTTTGCGGAGCGCCAAAACCAATAGAATCAGCTTTTGCGGCGAAATCATTTACTATTGACTGTGAAGACCCAGATAGACCAAGAGCAGCTGAAGGACCTGTGGCATTGCGAATATCCGGACCATTCGAGGATTCAATACGACGACGTTTCGTTTCATGGTCCTGTCGTTTCTCCGCTGAAATTGAGACAATTTAGCTTGTACTACGTGAATATCTACAAGTGGGCTCACCTTCCTGTCTCTTGCGGAATATCTCATCTTCTCTTTTGGCCAATCCCTCTAATATTATTTGTGCTCTCTCCATGACCAGTTTCCCATGGTTCGTCAAATATCCACCCATCCTTGCAAGCTCCATCTTCCATATCCTTAGCAATGTGTCAATAGCACCTTCTCTTATTTCCAAGCTTGGCAGATGTGGCAAGAAATCATTTCCCACAAAAAATATCAATAGAACCCAGTCGTCGATCGCTTGCTCAAGGTTAAATGGGAACGGCACAGAGGGAACATATAACTCGGCTTCGAGGTACTCGCGCAGGATGGAGACATCGAGGAAGATGAACGGCTTCTTTTCAGGTAGGGGAGGTTTTGGTTTGACAACGTCAAGCTTAGGACCAGTGCACTGGGCAGCATAGTGCCCTTCCTCACCACATATCCTGCAAGCTGTGCTTTTGTCCTGAGCAAATACATCTTCACGCAGAACACGGAAATGGGGCTCGTGGGTTGCTAGTGCAAGCATAATAAGGTCAGCGTCCTACAGTACTGATTAGAAAAATGGTGGACACAAGAGACGAAAGCAATCGTACCAAACCATATATGACATGTTTAGTGTTAGGGTCATGCCCAGGGTTGACACGCTGCCTACGAATCCAATCCATGATCTTGTGCTCTCCCTCTCCCGGAACGCTGGCATCTGAGATTATCACTTGAAGCTAAAAAGGAGATGAGCGTAGCATTAAATAGTTTGAAAGGAAGGACAAACATCTTTCCAACCAGGATCTGTGTTCATCTTCTGTACAACCCAGTACCGCAACGACGATGCAAGTAAGTCCATGAACGGGGTCCCAGGTGTGATAGCATTCGAATCCCATGCCTCTTTGTTTTTTTCTTCGTCACTAATAACTTTACCCATAGCTAGGAGGTGACATGGAACATGAGACAAATTGCATACAGAAACAAAAACAGTATTTACCTTCCCATTCTGCTACAGCCAGCCTGCGCGCCTCAGCCTTATCAATTGCCTCCTGCGCAGACCGAAACCGACGCGAGCGTTGTTGGTTCATCTTAGCACGCGGTGCCACGCCATCTGGAAAGATGGGCGTCAGCCGTAAAGCGAAACTCGCTGGATGGACGTACCAATTGCCATGAAAAGTAGCTTTCGAGGTCTAATCATGTTGACAACACGACCTGTGTATTTGAAAACCTCCAACATCATCTCTTCCTCCGTTTCTGGAGCCGGCTGAACAGAGATGATAATGAAGTGAGGGAGACGTCGTTGCATAAAGTGAGGAAGGGATACGCACCTTGCCTTCTGGGTGTGTACATGGATGGACCTGAGGGCGGGATACCGTCAGCGCTTGGCACAAAAGTTACAATGAGTTCTAAACGCACGATACCATTCATGTCGAGGTAAAGGTTATCGAACTCAACTCCATTGGGGTTTGGAGTTGTAATGTCAACGGGAAACTTGATTGCCTCGCCAGGAGCTTCCTCCTCGGCTTCCTCGACAACAGAGGAAACTGTGGTTTCGTTCCAACATCAATAAAGAACAATGCACGAGAAAATAAAACTACGTGCCGATCTTCGGGTACTTTTTACTGAGCCAGCGAAATAGTGCGGGCACACCCTTGAATCAGCAGTTATTGAGCACAATGAGGGGCAAAGTTTCTCTGGCTACGCACCATGGCTTTGCTGGGGTGATGTTCTCAGGTAAGGCTCTGAAGTTCTGCCGATGGTCGCCAATATGTCAGCAAGACACAGCCACCTCCAGAAGTCTGCTTACATACGCATGTGATTCCCACGGGTCTTACGGTGACTCGTTCAATCGAAACCGAAGATGTCATTGCGAGCAATCACAGCCAAGTTCCACTGTTTCCAAAAGCACAGGTGTACAATGAGCACTACGGGGACGATAACACACGAAATGAGTGTGCCCATCGTCACCACCTCTGTTAAACTCGCAGCTCCATCCACTTCAGACGACAACCCACCGCCCTCGTCCCACAATCAAGGCCGTGCCCGGTCATCGAGCAAGGCATTCCTACCGACCCAATCTCCCTCACATCCCTCCGCAAATCACCACCATAGCGCCAGCGCCAGCGCTTGTACAGGCATAGAGCCCAATGTGTCCTCGGATGGCGCTCCCAAGTCCCAGAAGCAGATGTCCAAAGCTGAACGTCGTGAGCTGCAGGAACGCCAGCGAGCTGCTAAGGCCGCTGCCAAAGCAGTTGCGCCAGGTTCCATCCCAGGCCCTGCGAAACCTAATGCTGGAGCTGGCAAGGGCACCCCACAACCCCCTGTTGTTGCACCCAAGAAGCCCGGTAAAGCCGGAGATGCGAAGCCCGGCAAGGCTGTAGATGGGAAACCCGTAAAGGGAGAGCAGAAGGATACCTCCCATACTCACCCACACAGCCAGATAGAGGAGAATACTCATTGTCTACGCATATTTTCTCACTTTGGTCTTCCAAAGTCCCCAAGCGTGACCAAGGGAGACGTCCATCCCGCAATCATCCGTCTAGGACTTCAGTTTTCAGATTTCAAAATCACTGGGGCCAATGCAAGATGTATTGCCATGTTAAATGCGTTCAAGACCGTAAGTGTTTGTGCTACTGTCATCATGATGCAACGATCCTCAGACATGTACTCATATGTTCATAGGTGATCCAAGACTACATCACACCTCCGAATACTACCCTCTCTCGCCATCTGATGACACATCTCTCGCCCCAGATTACACATCTCGTCTCCGCGCGTCCGATGTCCGTCACTATGGGTAATGCGATCCGACAATTGAAACTAGAGATCAGTGGCTCAGATATTGATCTACCCGAACAGGACGTGAGTCGATCTCTTACGCCACGTTGTGGGTGTACTCATCAACCCTTGATGCTACATAGGCAAAGAATGCTCTCTTCGTTAAGATCGACGATTATGTTCGGGATAGAATTATTATTGCCGACCAAGTGATTCAGGAGACTGCGGGAAACAAAATTAAAACCGGAGATGTCATTCTCACGTACGCAAGGTGAGCGTTTAACTTCTTGCCACAACATATACCGAGTGTTTACTCCACGGGAAAAGATCATCAGTGGTGGAAAAGGTTCTCTTGAGTGCCTGGGAGGACGGTAAACGATTTTCAGTTATCGTTGTTGACGCAAGACCCATGTTGGAAGGTGTGAACCTCGGATTTACCTTTTTGTCTTTGGTTTACGTATGTATGCAGGCAAAATCCTTCTAAAAGCCCTCACCGCGGCATCGATCCCTTGCACATATTTACTGCTTCCGTCTCTCCCGGCAGTGCTTCCGCACACCACAACGCTGTTTGTCGGTGCACACTCGATTCATGCCAATGGCGCAGTTTTCTCCAGGGCAGGGACGGCGACGGTTGCTATGATGGCGAAATCGCACAACGTACCCGTCGTGGTTTGCTGTGAGACATACAAGTGGTCGGAGAGCGTCCGATGGGATAGTTTTAGCAAAAATGAACTGGGTGAGCTGGCACAACGTTTTGTCGATAGTTAATTCCTGACTGTCAGCCACAGTACCTACACCCTTTCCCGCAGCAAGTTCAAACTCCTCGCGTCACAACCCTGACATCAAGCCGAGCCAGAACCTCTCGGTCTTAAGCCCACTCTACGATCTCACCCCACCATCATACATTACGGCCGTTGTCACCGAGGTTGGGGTAATTCCACCGAGTTCTATGTCGTCCATCCCCGGTGCTTTGGGAAAGACGATTGGTGTGTGAGGACAGTCCAATCAAGTAAAGAAGATGTCAGTTGGAGTATTTATGTCTTTTCTTTCTCCGTATTTTCTTGTGAGTAGCGCAGCGAGTGGGCGGAATGTAATGGAGGATGTCAGCAGGAGGAGTCGGTGTATGAGGAAGATACAGCATAGAGCACACATTACGCGTAATCCACCGCATTCGTCGCATTATTCACGCAATCGTGCACCAGTGACTTACCCTGTAACGGAGAGTTGTGATTCGCGTTCTTCATTAGAGGTATCCTGACACAACCTAAGATATCATGAGTCATCCATGACGTTTCTATCTGCGGAGCTTATCCCCCTTGATCCACTTCTTCCTTGTGGATCTTCTCGTCAAACATACGCGATTCGAACCACTCCCATGCACGGTCGACCGCATGTTCTACTGGATTGTCAAATAAATAGGGAAGAACAGGTACGATTGCAAGCCCTGCAAGGGTAGGTCCCCACGTGCGTATGCGAGGATACTTGGAGCGGGTGAACAAGGGTTTTGAGCGGGCCACGATAGTATGGATGGTAAATGCCGGAAGAGCCCTGCAGGGAAAATGATCAGTCCAAGGAGTGGAACATGGGACGCGAATGAATGACAAATGTAATGAAAAATGGACCGCAGTACGGAGATCATATCAGTACAAGGACCCCGTGCACAAGTCGATCCTTGCCAAGAAAGATACGTTGCACCACTGTGCGCTCTAAGAGACGAACGTGCAGAAAATACTCACATGCTTGCAATGCTTTGAAACACCGCACGTTTGACGGCTACTAAACTCACGCGTGTTTGTTCGGAAAAATGCGCTGCCTCCACTGGAGATGGCCCGCCCCTGTGGGCCTTGTATGCCTCGTAGGATACGTCACTACAGTGAGCGTTAATCAATCACGGTGAACAGGAGAAATACTTACGCAGAGAGGTATAGCCAGGAGATTCCATATGCGGCCCTGACGACTGCCGGTGGCACGATGGGTCTAAACGCTTCACCGACATCACTGGTCTAGCTAGCAGATGAGTTACATGCTGATGGGTGGCCAGCGAATGAATGCACGCACGTAGGCGACATATCGGTGAGCGGCTCTCAGGGCGGTGCGAAGGCGTGCACCATACGCCATATACCTCAGATCTGTATCTGTGGTGTCGACATTTTGGTTAGCAAGGTAGTCGCATACCTTTTGCTTGAGGGACGACCTGTTCATGGTACAATATGTTCTTGTACTTAGATGTATTCTTGACTATGCTAGTGGTATCTAGAATGTGCGCTTACGTGATCCAAGAATGTTCGGGAGTTACCGGTTTTGTGGGACTGACACCAGCAGACGACGAGAGCAATCTTCGCCATCCGCTGACGATGTCACCTTCTGTAGTGTCGACCACCGCCGCGCCATACGGTGCTACCCTCGACCACGACGACCCCAAACACGGCGCCATCGAGGACAGTACACTAGCGAAGATTAGCGCTTACTACTCCCTGGTGTTCCCGAACATCACCTTCTACCTCCAGACCCTCACTGTCACCATCGGTCGCAGGTGCATTCCCGCTTCGTCGTCTGCCGATGCCGGCGATGCCACAGCGCACAATTACAATCCCGTCGACGTCGACCTCGGTCCATTGAAGAGCGTGTCCAGGCTGCACGCCAGAATAGAGTACGAGGAGGAAGACGAACGCTTTGTCCTTGTCGTCATCGGCAGGAACGGGGCGTGGGTGGATGGTGTATGGTCAGGGGCCGGGAGTCGTGTGCCACTCGGAGAAAGGTCCGTCTCTCGTCTGTCCTCTTTGTTAACACAACTAATAACCACTTCAACCACTGCAGATCACAGATACAGATAGCATCTCGCACATTTCATTTCGTGCTCCCTCCCCCTCCAGCGCCGGAGGATTCACCCTCACCGTCCTCCAATTCTTCTGTTCCGCGTGCGCGCTCGCCGTCTGTTGACATCACGTCTATATCTCCCCCTTCCTCTCTACCCTCACACTCTCCTCCCCCTCGAGAGGCGCTTCCACACGGACGACCGAAGTGCTCTCCTTCTCCGGAACCACAACTCCCAAACTCCAACGCAATTTCCCGCTCCCCAACGAAGAAAGGTGCTATGTCCTCAACCACTCTAGCTCCCACCTCCAAGAAACGCAAGAAGCTCGCACAGTCACTCCCCAAGCCGGAAGTGATGCCTCCGAAGCCCCCGTTTACATATGCGCAGCTTTGCTACCGTGCTATTAAGGCTATGGGTGGTAAGGCAACACTGCAAGATATATGCGGGTGGATGATAGAGAATTATGACTGGTATCGGTACAATGAAGGTGCTGGTTGGGAGGTGAGTTTTGGCGTCTCACCATTCTTTTATGCCTTTGCGGTCTTCATCATATAACCCCTATACATTTGCTTAACGTTGTCCACAGAATTCCGTCCGCCATAACCTATCCTCTGGACGCGCCTTCAAGAAGATGGAACGTTCCTCTGGTGAACACGGAAAGGGGTTTTTCTGGTCTGTCGACGAGCAATATGAACGGACTTTTGAGGAACAGGAAGCGAAGGCTCAGGCTCAGGCTCAGTCCCTTGCCCAATCGCAGGCACAGTCGCAAGTTGCCAACCAAGATCAGGCACCTCTCCTCGCCGGTGGCAAGGATGGAAAGAAGAAAAAGGGTGTCCCTTTGGATCCTCCATTGAAGCGAAGTGTAAAGAGTGGCAATGGGCCGTTGCCACCCCCACTAACGTCGACACCATTACCCCTTCCTTCTCGAACAGCGACTGCGTCGCCGAGGGGACTTGGATCAGGACAAGAGTTGGGAAGGGCAACTGTCCCGATGGTGAAAGCAGAGCCCGTTGCACCAACGAAGATTGGCTGTCCAAGTTCAGGCGAATCATCTACTGCAGCCAATCTCAGTGCGAATTCTGCAGCCGTCGTTGGTGCCACTAATGCCACTGCCACTGCTTCTCCTCTTACAGCCCTTCCAGCATCCGTTCGCTTGCCCATTGTCGTGGGGACTGTCCCTTCTTCCTCAGCACCGATTTCAACAGAGGATCCGCCACCTATCGTTTTGCACGACAACACCTTGATACTCTCCCCGCTTATATTCTCTTCGTTGGCTCCTGATCATCTCAAGGCACTCGAGGAAATGGGTGCACAGCGAGCGTTGGAGATACTCCAGGGACATATCGTCCGTTACCTCAAGGAACGCATGGGTCGCCGAAAAAAGCGAAAGGCTAACGGTGAGAAGGACACAAAGAAGGGCGACGGAAAAGTGGACACACAAGAGCGGTCGAGCCTATTCACGACGGTTCCACTTCCACCTCGTGGTGGGCAGACCGTCCCTCGGCCGACACCCCAGAAATCAGAAACGTCCATTTTGGGGTCTCAAACGTCGCCAGAGCCATTGCTTCCAGGTCTAATGGCAACAGGGCCGGATTTTCGGAATGACTGTTTCAAGTACTCTGCACAAGACCCCGCGGAAATCAAGGAAAGTGTTCCGGCGTCCGTGGATAGCAAGCCTCCGGTGCCTGTACCAATTTACACCATCACGAATGTTGCGCCTATTACAGGATCCAGCCCCGAGGGGCCGGCGAGTCCCATAATCATCATTGATGACGAAGACGAAGATGATGGACGGGTAACGAAGAAGCGAAGGATTGATGTCCCTGATAGGCCATCCCTAGGAAGTGACGTGGCAGTGAATACTGATGCCATGCAGGTCACACAACCAGCTGACGAAGATATTGACGTCGACGTTTGCTAGCCATAGTGCAACTTTTTCACCTACAGCAACAGATCCTCTCTCGGAAATCGCCGTCCGCTTTCCTCTAGTTGCTTTCATGACGTTTATCTTCCGGGTTGAAGTTCGTCTACAGGGCTTGGACGCTAATTCGATGGCTTGCTCGCAAATTCGCATTATTCATACCACAACGTAACGCATCATATTTATCATCACATATATCTTACCCACACATCCGTCTGCGCATAACCTCCTGCTGCGATATTTCGCTCCCCCGGTATTCCAGTCATCGCCGCGCGCTCTGCGCCCAATACTTCCTCTCACATACTCACCTGTCCTCACGCTTCCATAGACACGCCTCCCTTATGACACCGATATGAGATAGACACGACGTTATGTCGATCCATTGTCAGTGACTACGAACATGCCCCAGGTCTGTTGGTTTTGGATAGCTGTCTACACGTTTATGCTACTTATTTTTTTTCGGCGATCTCTTGACATTGTCTTCGAGGGGCGCCGTTCTTAATAACAGTTGGTTTGGAACCCAAGTCAGTCCAGTGTCGGATGTTCGCACATGTCAGTGATTGCAAGTCCGTATGGTATATATACAACTGGGTGGCCGCGTTTAAAAAACAAGGTAATTGTGAATGATGAAAGGGAATCGTACGCAGGAAAAAGAATGCATGCAGAATGGTGTACAATCGATGAACAGAAACAAGGCAAATGCTTGCCTTCAGACTCGCGGCACACTCCAAATGGTGTCCACAGATTTTTCGCCGAACCCGGACTGAGAAACGTGTACCACGCCAGTGCCACCTTCGAATGAGCGCTGGTCGAGATAGCTGCCGTGTGGTTCGCAGCCTGCAGTCCACATCCAATATGGACCCTGCCATTGCTTGCCTTCTGGCTACCACGCTCCAACCCCCCCTCATCCTCCCTCCTCCCCATCCCCACCACGACATCCGTCCGACTCTTCCCTCGTATCTCGTCCTCAAGGAAACCTCCTATTAGAGAAACGCTGGCCAAAGTTGTCCAAGATTCTGCTTGCGACCTGAACGGTCTCCGCCTCGCCGCCGTCAGCCACGCAGGCAAGATAAATCTTTTTCAAGCGTTTCGCAAGTCGAGTCGAGAATGCCTCGTCGTACGTGATCCAGTTCTTGTTGTCATCGATTTTCTGGAGAAGGTTCAGCAATTTCTGGCAATCAGACTAAACAATTAGCATGAGAATTCTTTTTCGACAGACACGTTCAAGTTAAAGTTGCTCACCGGTTCGTCATCTCCAAAGATATCTGACAGATTCTTTCGCGTCAGGTAAATCTGCCTCAACATGTTCGACCACCCCTCGACGTCGATAATCTCGGGCTGGACCGCTCTTTCTTCTTCATCAACTTCCGTATCGTGCATAGATGGAGCTCGCGTGCGTTCCAACGTTACGTGACTGCCAGACGCTGGTCCACTATCGCTGAAACATGGATGGGCTCTGACGGGCTGCTTGCCTTTGACCACTTTGCGCCTTTGTTCCGCCCCGGCGTGCATGGTGGCCCTTTGTTTGCGGAGTTTGATAGACGCCGTGGAAACGCCGCCGGATTCGGCAGGGCTGGTTTCGCGGATGCTGCTGTCATCACCGAGACGATCCCAAAAAGCCTCGAGGCTGTCAAGGCTTGGGTTCTCGGGCGTCACGGACCTTGGTATGTGGCGTTTGATAGACGCGGACGATCTTGTCGAAGCGCCGGAATCGGTGGCAGGGCTGATGTCATCACCCAGATTGTCCCAAAAAGCCTTGAGGCTCCCTTGAAGACGGGCAGACTTCCGAGTGGATCTTGCAGACTTGGTAGGTGAGGCATGCTGTGGTGAAGCTGTGCCACCAGCCACTGCTGTGGGTGAACCCCTATCTGGCCATGGCATATTTGTAAATACACCAAGACCACTGGTTGCATCAGCATCCAAATCTCCCTCATTGACATGGCTAGCAGAAGTGTTGGCCCTATCCCTTTGAGTGTCAAGTTGGAGCTGGAGTGCTCTGGCAGTTTCCCTTCCCAATCTTGTTGGCTTGAAATCCACACCTGTCCCATCTAATACACCTGCTTTGCGTTTTCCTAGTATGGGGGAATGGTTCACCTGAGGAGCAAATGTTGGTGAATGATTGGTTGGCTAATACAAAGTGTGAGATATGTTGAATTGAATATCCAAAAACATACTGTGTGCACATTTGAGGATGTAGTGGTTGCCCCATCACTACCATTTTGATGCTGCACTAAAGCTGTGATTATACCCTTAGAGAAATAAGAGAGTGGCAAAAGAAAACATACATGCTAATTTCTGACGTTGATGTTTAGACACAAGGTGTCGCATGTTTACATTTAATTGTAATGCATTTGATTTTGACTGCATGTATGAAGAATGGTTGAGAAGTTTCCCAAGATTATCATTGAAGAAACAGACATTACTATGACCAGAGCTAACAGCTTTAGGAAGAGACAGAGACAGAGATTGGTGCTTTACTTCATATAAATTTGATTGTGACTTACATGGCTGCACATCTTGAGAATAGGCAGTGGGTATGATTTCCCTTCTCATAGGTGCAACATTCAATGATTGGTCATGAGCACCCAACAATGCAGACCTCTGAGTCTGAACATCATCAGGCATCATGAGACCCAATCAAGTACAGTTGAGTACTATTTAATGTTGAAGCTTTGTGTATGATAGACAATGCTAGATGAATCTTACAAGTTGAGCTGATGAAATGAACCAGCTAGTTGATGCTAAGGTGAGGGAGGGAAGGAAAGAAGTGTGGGGATGCATTCTCAAATATGGCCACTCTTTTTATAGTGTGAGCCGGAGTTTGAAAATTCACTGCCGCCACCACATATTTCCTAAATAAGGTACTATTCCGCACAACCTTTCGCCGACGGAGTACCGAGAAGGCGACTTCCTCAAGGTCGTCCAAAGCAGCCGAATATAATAAGCTTTTTAGGTGTGATCCCACATACTCGGATGCGAAGAGCAAGACACACTGACATACATGGTGCGAATAGCGGTATCCGGCGATAGAAAAGTGCCTATCGATGAAGGCTGCAAGGAGGTAGAGCCACGTGATGGGGGGTGGGTGACTCGTGAGCCACCAAACGTAAACGAAGATAGGCTGCCGTTGATAAAGATCCGGGGCAACTTGAGTTTACGTCGACGCAGGAGAAAGGCCAAAACATACGTGGCAAGATTGGTTCCGAGAGATAAAGTTGATAGGGGGCGTAAACACAGCGCCAAAGCGGAGATGGATGCACAGACCGTGTTTGGTAGAGGGGGACGGGAGACCGAGTGTGGGTAGGTGGCACTGACAGCGAGGCTGACATCGATGTGAATTTGCAAAATCATGGAGAAGCGCCAACACAAACGGGTATGCTGAAAGGAGACAGTAGAAGGTATTCCCACTTTTGACCGCGGGAGCAAGGAAGTACTAGTAGCGGAGGCGGATAAAACGTTGGACACAGCAGAGCGGAGTGAGTGGGCAGTCGAGGACGAACGTGCGATGGGACCCGTGGCACCGCTGGCCATCGTGGCTGGATAGAAAAGGGGACCGAGGAGTTGGCTGGCTGCGATTTCCCCGTTGAACCCCGTCCTCCAGAGCTCCAAGCTGGCTGGTCTTCGTCCTCTCGTGATTCATTCCAGCAGCCCTCCTTGGTGTCTGGTGGCTTAGTCATCGTTGTTAGCACGTGTCTCAGTCCTATCGTCATGAAAACCTAACCAGGGCCTCCGCTTGCGTCCATTTCGAGCTGCCCGGTCGGTGCTCGCACAATAGCCTACTCGAATACTTAAACAGCTCGTTCTCCCTTTCATACCCCAGGTTCGTGACTCAACGACTCCCGTCCAGACTTTTTCTGTCCATTCCGTGCTAACATGGGGCCTTCGTCGGATGCCACACAGGCGATGCACCGTTGCTATCACTTCCCGCCCTCTCCCCCGCCGTCGACCCCCGAAACCGTCCACTCGTCACCGCAGACCGACCCCCTCAGCCTCCCAGATCTCCCCGGCGCGTCACAACGGCCCGCCTTCCGTCGCTCCGCGTCCCACGTCGTCCACTGGGCCACCCACGACGACCCAGACTCACGCCCTCCACGGCCCGTTCTTCCGCGGAGTCACCGTGCCCTCACGCTCCCTTCCTCCCACCGAGGTGCCCCCACCGACCGTTCCCTGCAGCAACCCACCATGGCACGCAGATGCTCCTCTTCCTCGGGCTCGTCGTCCTCTGTCAGCGATTCGCCAACCATCGCATCTCAGCCCCTCCCCAGTGCAGGCATAGGTCGCAAGGTCGCAGAGTCTCTCCAACTCTTCAAAGAGTCCGCCCCTCCCACTATCGCCGATACATGGGACATTCCCGATACAGATAACCCCCCCGGGCCCCGCCGGCTTTCTACGTCCCACCATCCTGACAATGTCGCCGAGGCGAAGTACGAATTTGTCAAGCGCGCAGACTGGCCCGATCCCGAAACGGCTGCTATTCGGAGAGAGCGTAGTTCGGCCACCTTGGACCATGTCAGAACTCTCGAGGCAATGATGCAGCAGCACAACGCCAGAGACGCTGACATGGCCAGCGAACAAACTAACCGTGATGCCACCGTCAGTGATCCGCCTCCGTGGCGTCGAGACATCGCCTCATATCAAGAGCCTTTCACACGTGGTCGACGCCGAGAACGCGTCCCCGATGTCCCTGTTTTTGGCACTCCTCTGTCGCCTTGTATTCGCCCACACTCTCGAGGGTATCCACCATCCCCGTCCCCGTCCCGCTGCCCCACCAACCGTATCCCCCCTCTGGCTCTCTATAACCTCTCTCCGCCCCGCGATGCCACTCCACCCCAGCACCACGCTCCTGAAGCCCAGGATCCCGAGTCGTTGCGGTCACACTTACCACCACATATCCTATCTCCATACACATCACCAGCCATTTCTCCACCGCCGCCGCTCATTTCGTCCGCCCACCGACCCTATTCGCCGTGTTCCACAGACGACGAGTCCGCCTGGGAAACGTCATCCATCGCTTCAGATGCTTCTACCACCACAGGGACCTCAGAGCAGCCTGTTTCTCCGCTCGCGTTTCCATCCCTTTCCCTCCACGGGAATCAGGATATCAATCATTCGCTGTCCCAATCTAAGGAGTTCCTGGATGATCCTGCCACATGGAACGAGGATCATTTGAATATGACATTTAGCGACTCCCAGGAAAGTCTGCCGCATATACCTCTCCGTCCTTTTCGGAACCAGGTCGGTGGCCATAGTGCCCTATACAAGTTTACCAAAAGAGCACTCTGCAAGGTGAGATTGATTGACGTTTCCGTGAACAATGTAGATTCACCTTGTCGTCAGCCTCTGGTTTCACGCGAAAACCAGTTCTATGAAGCGGTAGAACGGGAAGCACCGCCATTGCTCGGATTTATTCCACGATACCTCGGAGTTATGTTGGTAACCTACAGACGCGTGCCAAAGGGCGCGTCTACGCCACCCACCACAGCTCATCCCGCCCCTCCGACAACCCATGCCTCCATTCCCTGTCGTTCCCATTGGGAACCCCGCGTCGGTCGCCGAAATGATGCCTCCCTTCCACCAAGCTTACCAGAGGAAGACACCCGTGGGGATACAGACACAGGTGAGGCAGAGATGCCTGAAGTGGTTCTCCATCGCAATCGGCACATCGTCCCCACAAAGTGGATGCTCCGCATGGACAGCTTGCGAAACCGTTCCTATTCCCACCCGTACTCCTCTTCCCCCTCCCTCGTCACCCGAGATCGTTTGAATCCATCGCAGCTCAGCGCTACAGCGTCCACTCCAGCTCTGACACTAAATGAGCGGTCCCCAGCTTTAAAGCGTGGTCGTCTTTCTCGGCAAGCGACGATCACAGACGAACCGTCTTCCTTGCTCTCCAATTCGCCCCTTCCCCCATCTTCATATCTTCCGGACATGAGGTCCACACCAAGGCCACTGGGCGGCATGGTTAAACCACAGGACCTGCGTCAGTTCTACTCCGAACCAAGTATTGCGCAGCAGCCGACGTCAAGCTGGTTCGGAGGGACTGGAGCGACGACCGTGAACACCAAGCTGAGAGACCACGTCTTCAATACCATCCTGCGCCGCTTCCAACGTCGTGGTAAGCGTCACTCGTCCTCCAGCGGCACCAAGACCGAAGACGAGAACGAAAGTGACCTTGCTCGTGAGGGCCACGTCAGGTGTACAGCCACTACCACGCCTTGTTCGTCTTGCCGCCTGGGGCATGTCGAGCCGTTGAAACACGAAGAATTGACACATGCGACCTCGGTCATTCGTCGAGTACAGAGCGATGGTGCGATGGACGGAAAAGATGGACAGGATTCCACTGTTGACCTAGATTACAATGAACTGGGTGGCTGTAATGGGCGAGCATCGCGGGAGAAAGAACTTCAGCCTGGGCCCTATTTGCAGCGCCGAAGGAGTCGCTCGCGCTCGCTTGACTTTTCTGCCCAGATGCATCCATTCTCGAGTAGACCGCTGTCCTTCCCCCGTAATGACGATTCGATCACACGTCAACATCATTTTATCCTCATGGAGGACCTCACTGGTCGGTTGAAGCATTCTTGTGTACTTGACTTGAAGATGGGGACGCGCCAATATGGGATGGACGCGACGTCATCGAAAAAGAAAAGCCAGCGGAAGAAGTGTGATCGCACGACCAGCCGACCTCTTGGTGTTCGGGTATGTGGTATGCAGGTAGGGTGTTTGACGGCTTGCATGTATTTATCGACCGCGTATTGACTTGCTGGCTCCGAAGGTGTGGAACCATGTCACCCAATCTTATGTGACACAAGACAAATACAGCGGACGTGACATTCGTGCGGAAGACTTTCCATCTGTGCTCGCTTCTTTCCTCCATGATGGCGAACGTCTCCTGGTCTGGCAAATTCCGGTTTTGCTCCAGAAATTATACGCGCTCGCGCGCATCGTTAATCGACTCAAGGGATTTCGGTTCTATGGCTGTAGTCTCCTCTTGATATACGACGGCGACCGCGATGCACAGGAGGCCTTCCGAATGTCCGCTCAAGAGCATCCATCGTCGCGGAGCAAGAGAGGCGAATCCATGGAAAGGACCAATGCACGTTCCACCAGCATCAGCGAAGGTCCATCTCTTCGGCGAACTCATAGCGAGGACTTTCTCTTTGGGCCGGTTGCGAAGTGGTCGAAGAGCAAGCGCAAGCGTGGGGAAGTCAATATTCGGATCGTCGACTTTGCGCATACGACAACTGGCAGGGACTGGGCCCCGCATCCTCCACCGGTCGGTCGTAAGGTTGTGCATCAGGGGTCGGGTTCGAAGGGGTACCAGTCAGAGGTGGACGAGGAGACAGGTATTATCTATGCACGCTTCCCGCCACACTACCCCGAGGAGCCCGATCGAGGGTTCTTGTTTGGTCTGAAGAACCTTGCGAGGGCACTTGAAAAGCTCTGGAACGAGGAGCGTATGCGGAGAATGAAACTGTCACGAGACGACCCTAGCGTGAACGCTCTCCCCCCTCTGCCAGCTGATGGCAAGGACGTGTTTGCGGAGATTTTTGGAAGCATCGCGTCTGACGATGACCCTGGCATGTTGTCCACCTGACGTGGGCGCTCTGCTTGTCATCCCATAAAACAAGCTTCTCAAGCTTTTGGCTGTACACCGGCCGCAGGCTATTCCTTGTTGGTATTGTTTTGCTTTTTGCGCATTACACACGCTATCCTTTTTCCTTCATTAAAGCTTTTCTATCTGCTTCCGCGGGCCCTTGCCCTGTGTCATTGCATGCATATCTGGGGTGTGTCTATTTCTGTGCCCCTCGTCCTTAGCCTGTTTTTCTTTTAGTCTCCACTGTGCTGTCATTGTCATTTTTGTCTTCCACGGTTTTATTTTTTCTGCCATTGCCACCTATCCATCTCACTAGACTTTTTTTTTGCCTTTCTCGCACGCACATCTTGCAATCATCGTACATACTTCCATCACTGCACTTGTATGCACTTTTTGTGTCATATTTACCGCTCTGCTCTCTTTAAGTGCACCAATGAAAACGTCGATATCTTCGAACAACCATTGACTTTTGCCTTTGACCGTGGCGTGGAATCCTCCAGAGGGTTGGCGCAGGAACAATGCCTGGATGCTGACATGTGTAGCAGCTGGAATGCACACTGGACTATAACAGGCAGCCTCTCCTGCAGCGATGCTGCCAGCTGGGGTGCAGTAAAAGCGCTCGAGAAGTCATGAATAGTCAAAAGTAGACTAACAGGCGTGGATCGGCCAATCTGGGATCCTATAATACATGCAATAGCATCGGGAAGACGAGAGACAGTACCTTGACGCTACCTGGATCGTTCCTGCGGCCCTTGCGGGCATGACAGTGTGGGAACAGAGCGAGAGAGCACGTCTATTGGGCAAGAGTATTATACCACTGTAGCGTTAATCTCGGGGACAAATACTACGACTCGTCAGCATCCTGAACGTAGCGATCTCGGATGTCCTTCCATTGCCGCTGTTGCATAAGAAAACGGAAGGTATGTGAGCGACTTGGCGTTAAGAGAGCTAACAGGTGCTTTGGCTGACTTACACCTTTGTTCCAGTGGTCCCAGAATTTCGTCACGCCAACATCGAAGCCGATGTTGAATGCGAAAGCTCCAGCGAAGATGGTGGAAACGAATACGCCTGACAAGGAAATAACGTTCAGAATGCAGTCACCATATTCTGGGCATAATCTCCAAACGCACTATTGCGCCTGACTATCGTGTTGTAGAATGCATCCGTGAACTGGACGGCGGAACCGTTCAGAAAGTGATAAAGAGAACGACCAGGAAAGATGCTCACCGCCATAGTTTATGTTTTGGTTGTTAGAGACCGAAGTGAATGAGTCTTTTTCCGGTGGTGTCCGAAGGTAGGAGCTCGTTTCTCACGCTGTGCTAAACAGCGCGTTCAATTTGCGTTCAATCATGTCTTTCGCCAACGCCCTCCCTACCGTGTCTCTGCGACCGTCTGTGCTACGGGCCGCGCAACTATGCCTGCACCAATCAAGAAACGTCCATGCAACAACCTCCAGAGCCTCGACCCTCTCTACCGACTTGTTTGCCGACATGGGAATGGACAAACCGCGTCCAGTCGCGCCAGAACTCCTTCCAAGGGGCCTAATCGAATGGACCGCCGAGAACCCAGTAGCCCCAAGTTCCAGACCACTCCCCAGAAAAGATGGCGCCCATCCTCCAAAGTACCACTTTCATGCCCATTTCAGCCCCAATAACACCAAGATTTTCCTCGCTGACGACAAGTTCCGCCCTGTGCCAAAGGGAAGTTGGTCTGGAGGGAGCTGTGGATTCAAAGGTGTCAACCGGAGCATGCAGGAAGCCGGATACCGATGCGCGGTGAACGCGTTCGCGAGGATAAGCGAAATAGTACAGGAAAGGGGTCCTATAAGTCTTGCCATTCATCTTCGGGGATTTGGGAAGGGGAGACAGGCAGTCGAGCAGATATTCCTGACGAGCGAGGGGGACAAGGTTCGACCGTTAGTTGTGGAGGTGGAAGACAGAACGCATATAAAGATTGGCGGTACGAGAGCTAAAAAGGCGAGACGTCTATAGTATTGCTGGTAAGTTAGTGCTGCATGGTGGCCCTTTCGATGTGATTCTCATGTATGTATGATTATTCCAGGCTTTCTCGTCAATTTGCTATCTTCGCCTAATATCAAGCAGCCAGTCATCATATACGTTTCAAACTATCTGATACATTCAACTTGCGAGGACTACTTAAGTCCCCTGGTTGTCTGAGCATCTATGATGGTAGTGACGATATTTGGCATGTGTGCCGGAGAAATTCCTGTCAGTTACTGCGGAAGAATGAATGTGAAGTGTATGTCTGGTATGCTGGCCTCGCCATTGATGTGAGCGCGACCTTCTTGTCCATTTCTATGTCTTCTATGAGTGCCTCTGGTTCCACATGTGAGTGGTGTCTCGATGCAGGTAGTAATGCATGCTTCCACGTACCACGCGACGTGTAGTCCAACTGGGGACGAACGTAGCCCAGTACGAGCACCTTCATATGGTGCCCGTAAAAATCGTCCGGAAATTCGTGCATGATATGTACTTCCTGAGAACACGGGATGAGAGGGACTCCGTCATTCATCGTGCACCAAATCATACCGCCGACATGCGCTCATTCTTGTAAAATGGATTCCACCCTAGGCTCATGGCCATCGGCCACACTTGATGGTCTTCAGGCCGCAGCTTCGATTCATCCCCCTGGCTAGGCAGTACTTGTGCATACCCGTAGTATACCCCGGGCTCGACCTTATCTGCCATGTCTGGGAGGGACTCGTCAGGTAGATTGGCTGAAAGTTACCTTTAGCGCCGCACTCGAGTGATGGCCCTGCGCTTACCAGTAGGACACCCAAGATCCTTGCTCCCTCGACCGTAACCACGTTGGACGGTGCCCTCCAGAAGTATTGGATACGGGGGTTCTGGGATATCGGGTCCTACGATGGTTGGCCTAGTCTGACGAAACGCCTCGGTCTGGAATGGTGCTGGTGCATTGGGGGAATCCTTTTGTGCCATGGTCATCATCGACCAAAAGTCGGAAAGGGTCTGGGCAATCTTGCCGAACCCTTCAGAGTACCAAGTGTGGTCTTTCATCTAGATTGAAATAACGATACAGTGGGGAAGGGAATTACAATACGGCGACCAGTCGCAGTAATGAGCTTTATCAAGGAAGCTCTATGTATGCTGACTCAATCATCACACAGGTTTCCTTGTCAGCCATGTCATCAACTACGATGTCGGGTCCATTTCCAGGCTACCCAGCGTTTGCGTATCAAGCATACGCTCCCTACGTCACTGCGGCTGGCCAACCGGTCGCTGTTCCCTTCCCCACACAGTTCCCCATTCCAGGATATCCAATTATCTATGGCCTCCCGCCACCGAAAGCCCCAAGCACGAGCACAACGAACCAACTCCCAGTCGCTCCAGACATCCCCGGCATTTCGCAAGAGATAGCCTCCGATCAGATGCAGAAGTTGATTGTATCCCACTTGAAACAGACCCAGTTCGAGGCGATCGAACCGCGAGCACTCCAACGCTTGGAACTCGAGGTCGTAGCATGTAAAGGTCCATATCGAGGTATTGACAAGAAACTCATCTCTCTTTTTATCTTGTTTTCTCAGTCGTACAAAGATTATTCGAGCGCGCACATGAATACGCCAATCTTGCGAACCGAGCGACTCCAATAGCCAAAGATGTGCTTATGGCGTGCTACGAACGGGGCGTCACAGTTAACGATTTGCGGGCCATCACAACGAAACATAAGTTGACCAGTACGTATAGCAGTGACTGAATTATTGTGTCAGAGGCCAAATCCGAGCATAGATTCGTCGATAGAAACGTTGTTTGAAAGTCCACCCCCGCGATCGCGTTCCCCTGAACTACTACCGTCAGATGATGAAAGTTCCACGCCGGCTGTACCAGCGACGCTACGTCAGATTCCATCCAACTTCCCCCCTCTACCACCCAAGCATACATATCTCAAAACTCCTGTAAGAGGTGTTCATCTACCCTGGCTCGTGTGTTGACGTCCCCAGGCATCGCCACCGAAAAAAGCGGCATTGCCATCCTTGGAGCGTAAACTGAAAACTGCATCCCTTGTGCAAGAATCCCTCAAGAACTTACTGACGGCTACGGAGGACAACTTCGGACAGGAAGACGGTGAGCTACTGGGTCACATCGTGAATTGGGAAGTATCGACGTATCCGCGGAAGCGCTGGAGGGTATCGGCAGCATAATTTTACTTATCGATTCTCGCATGCATATTATGTACACCAGAAAAGGCTGGCCAACCTCGTGCACATCAAAACGTAAAAAAATAATCGGTGATCATCATTACAGTTGTAGCACAACGCACCTCCCAACTCCAACTCTGTCGGAGTTTCCAGAGAAGCCCAGACTTGTGGCCAGTTGTGCAAATCATAGTGGCATCCCCGTTGGGATACATCTCACCCACCGATCTTGAGGTTCTGTTGCGTGCTTGCAGAACATTGTGAGTATTAGCGAGAGGAGTAAACTATGTAATAGACGTCCCTAAGCTTGAGCTTCTTTCTGTTGCGTCAACATCCATGGGCGCAGCCGAGGTTCGGCCAGATGCGTTTCCTTGAGAATCAGTGGGTGTCGACATCCCACTGCCGCTGGTGGAGGTAGGGCCAAACGTTATGAAGAGTTGGCCATCCATGCCAGCCTGTTTTGGACGAATGAACTTCCGCCTTTTCCGCGGACCTTCCTCCAGGTTACCATTATTAGCAGCGCCTGTCTGCTTTTGCTTCCTCTTCCCCTTTTTCGAAGACGCCGATATCGATGAGCCAGGTGTTGATAATCGTTCTGGGGTGTTGGATCCGGATCCGGATGGCATGAGAGGTTTTGCGGAGTTCGACCGTCGATGGGGATCAAACAACGCCGGATTGGAACTCACGACTGGTTCCAAGAAAAGTAGTGGAGTGCCTTCAGCTCGAACGCCATGTTCCGGCAGAAGCAGGGCATTCGGAAGCAAAACACCAGGAGATTCCGAGGGACATTCAGATGGCGTCGTCGCGCCCGTACCTGACCATTCTGTGCTTGGTGTAGCTGCAGAATCAGCAGAAGGCTGGCGGACTACGCTGAACGTCGCGGAAGAGCGTTTCGGACCTCTTTGTAGCATCATAAAACGGTTCCGACACTGCAAAGGAACATAAACATCAGTGTAATTATCGGTGATGTATCGGGAATGACTTCACCATAGCATCTGTTCGACTAGTCCCAAGTAGCTCACTAATCTCCTTCCAAGTTGCATTCCTATTCCCATCTACCGCATCAAGCAACGCCTTGTCTTCATCTGGGCTCCACAGAGTCTTGTTGATCGTGGGATTGAGCTGGTCATTCCACCGATCCCGGCATTGGTCATTGGTTCGGCCTGGCATGGCTGCTGCTACATCAACCCACGATTGGCCATGCGCCGCAACAGCAGTCCTAAGACGTGCATCTTCTTCAGGGGTCCAGTTGATACGCTTCACAGAAGGGTCTAACGTGCGTTGATATCTATTACTACATTGTGTTGGGGTCGCGTCTTCCGAAACGTAACGAGCAACTGTGAGACAAAATGAGAATAGATTGCGGGAAATAAATTTGATGACTTACCCAGTGACCAATTATGCCCATACATGTGAATCGCTTTCAGTAGTCGTGCATCAGATGTTGCTGTCCACGAGTGGGCTTTTCGTGTTATTCCTCGGCGCATACAGTCCAACGGTGTTCTGTTGGTCTGGCACAATTTCAGACTCAGAGCCAACGATGCTGATAAGCACCTACCCCTAGTTTTTGGGCTATGTCCACCCAATCCGGTTGACTTCCTTTACACTCGCTGATCAGGGTCCTTAGCTTGGCCAACTCTTCCTCGTTCCAAGCCTCGTGGTTGAAATCTGGATGGCGATCTCCAAGCCATCGGATCTCGCACTCTCGTCCTGTACGAGTGGTCATCGACACCCTGGAAACCTAAACAAGTGAGGGTGGCTGAAAGGCGTGTTTGACTAACTTGGACCTACCTTTTCTGCAATTCGATCCCAATCCAATCCATCTGTGTTACGTTCCAGGCTTTTGGGAGACTGTTGGTTAATATCGGCAAATGCTGGGAGATCCCTGTCACAATCATCATCAGCTGATTGGTAGTCAACAGCCGCCAGAAAACGCACTGTATCTGCGCATCAAACACCATTTTACGGTAATTTTCGGATCGCACTGCCTCGGCCAGTGCTTCTAACTCTCGCGCTTTCACTGAATAAGGTCAGTTAGCTGGCTCGTGTGATCGATAGATGGACGAAGTTACTGGGATGAATGTCTGTTACACTTTTGTACCGACTTCGCCGTAGTGCATCTTCGTAGAAAGGAGAATCCTAAAGTGGTCGTCAAATCATGGTAAAGTGAAATGTCAGAATTTCGACATACGGGGGACAACAAATCTGTGGACGATATCAAGCCCATCGCTCGGACTGCACCTGGTACAAAGATGAAGCCTGGGACTTCAAGCTCAGGTTCCTCTTCCGGCTCCGCGTCGGCAGAATCCTACGATAATTACGATCCCGATTGAAAATAATATGAGGAAAGAAAACGCACGATCAGCTTTTCGACAGTCTTTAACTCAGCCTCGAGTTTTGCGATATAAGCGTTCAGGGCCTGCTGGTGTTCCTTGTTGGCTTGAAGAGATTTCTGGACCAGCTCGTGGATGTGGTTTGTTGTGTGCGGTTCCACCATGAAAACCTTCACAGGGACTTCTGGGCTGCACGAAAAATGTGATAGAATGAACGAGGCGCACGCATGTAGTGGTAATGGCTGCGATGAAAAATGTCACTACTGTCAGCACCCCGCGCGACTTGAAGTTGCAAACAGCAACAACAGCTTTGAGTCATTATTCACAAACACCACCATGGCCAAAGGCGCTGCCAAACGCATTGGTATGCAGGCGTCGTCCCTTGTACAGACGGTGATCGGACAATAATCTGATTCACAGCTAGTCAGAATGAACAAACCATCAGAATCCTCCGTCTAGGGATGGTCGTGCCGACGGTTTTGTCGCTTCTCTTTCGCCTGCTATTTAGACGGAGTTCATTACCACCCTCGAAAGGCACTCTGGTCATCTACGTGCTGACATATTTGCCGGCGCTCTTCCTTTCTCGATACCTAGAGAAGATAGGGACGGCACGCCGAGACCCTACAACAGGGGCCCTCATCTCGTCCGGCGAGGATCTCAGCCAACCTGGCGTCACCGAATGGTGCTTTGACATTCTATATGTCACATGTACGTCTGCATACGACTTCATCATATGTAGACTCTCTCTCTGACTCGTACACAAGGGGCATGCCAGATTGGCAGTGGGGTATTTGGAGAGTGGTTTTGGTATTTATATCTTGTGGTGAGCGTTTACAGCAAACCCAATTCCAATCATAGTATCAATCGACACTATTGGCAGATACCACTGTATGCCATCTTCAAACTTTGGTCCAACTTCATTGGGCCAATGATATGGCGGCCCTCTGCTAGCCCGTCAAAAGACGGCGAAAAGGGACCGGAGGCCCTTAGCAAGCGACAAGAAAAACTCCGCAAAAGGAGTGAAAGGGGAGATGCGCGAGTCCGTGCTGTCCGCAAGTAGTGATATGACCGACCAATTGCGATTCTGAGCTTGGTAGTGTCTCGTTCCCAGGTATCCAAGTAACATTGGTCTGTCAATTATAGACCCTGTTCATCGCCTACCAATCTGCGTTTCTGGTTGGCGAGATTCCTGTTGCCTGGTATGTACATGAGCGTATCAAGGGACATCAAGTCTCGACAGGTCTCGACTGGGCTTAACCTGGACAACATCGCCGTAGGTCCCATGCCATTTGGATAGTTCCGGCGTTGGGCACCTGATGCACGAGATTCAATGAAACTGAGATCATTTCAATGTGATGTATGAGCAGCGTGTGTTCATGATGCAGCGGCTGGCTGGGCGCAATGTTGGCTGCTATGTACTAGATCTTGTTCCATGGAAGAACCACGTGACTGACGCATCTACACCCCTGAGTTCTACGATGTCAACTACCCCGCAGAAGCTTGTGCAGGAAGGGCCAGTTTGGATGGAACCTAACGCCAATTCCCACTCCTTTGGTGATCCCCATGAAAACAGCGCGTTCCATTCGCCTTCCCCGCATATTGAATGGCAAGAAGTTGCATCCTCTCAAACTGTACGTGACACAATTTCTACATACGCACATATTTTACGTTCAGGTCAATGAGCCATTGATCAGGCAGGATGGTCCCAAGCATACTGGCACTGATGAACGGACACGCAGCACATCCCCGCCTGCTTCAATTACTGCTGGGACTACGAGCGGACAGCTTGCAGGACCACTCGAGAGCAGTAGTACTCAGACCTCGGAATCGTTGCCCATGGATAAAGTCAAGCAATGTACCGTAAATATACCCGCCGCAACTGCTCGAGAAGGAGGGACTATCCATGTCAGTGAGCGCATACAGGGTGCGCAGGATCCCTCTGTGAGTGCCAGTAACATTGTCATGTCATACGTAGTGATTTGTGTAGGAGACGATTGAAACCGGCGAATCAAAATCTGTGACCGCGTCGCCACATGCCAACGTCAACAGGGATAACCAGACTGAGCAAAATCACCGTGCTCTTCAGGATGATGTTCTCGACATTGTCGATGACAATCTTCGCGGTTCTTCTCTACCTCCGAGCTCGAGCCCACCTCAGATATTCTCGTCTTCACCATTCGCATCTTCTCAGTCATCATTTGTACATTTTCCCGAGAAGATCTGGGACAATGAAAAGGTAGGGTGACCGTCTTCCGCGGATATCATACTACACAACGCTTTAGGACGCTGAGACAGAGGAGAGCATTATCCAGACGAGCCCATATACCCTGGAACTTGCACCTCTATCTCAGCCAAGACCCATCCAGATCGCCTCCCCCGATTACAATGCAGAACAGCCAGACGATCGTACGACGGGTGTTTTACAAGATGCCAAAGCCCCTACATCGAGGGTCTCCAGCGGCAGTAAAAGATCGCTCGAGGTCAGCGTAGTAGCATATACGCTGCGCAGTCCATATTTTACCACACTTGACAGGGTCATACCCCAGTGTCCGAGGAAATGGCGGTTGTCACAAAGCGCGCGGTAGGTTTTCTTCACAGCATGAAGCATTGAAAGTTTGTTATGGGTATCGCAGAGGACGGACGGGGACTATATGCCTCCTGCTCCAAAGCGATCAACACAGGAGTCGCAGAAACAACAATACAAAAAACTGACCACTCCGTTTCGGTCTCCCCTAACGCACAAGGGCGTAGAGCGGTGCAATACCGTCGACATAGCTCCGAGATTGAAGCCTGTGCAGAAGTCAGAAGAAGCTGTCGTCAGTTCAACCCGCAAAGAACATCCCCCAAGCCGATCTCATGTTGGACAACAACCCGACCATCCGAAAGCTGGGATAAGGACCCCACGAGCCGCTGCACAGTTCAAGTCGCCTATACCCCACTCCAATGCTGCTGCAGTCAAAGATCGCGCTTCTATCCGCCTCACACCTACCGTACAAATGCTGGAACACAAACTGCAACTTCTACGGCGCGCTGTGAAGATGATGGAGGACAATGATGAAGAAGTCCTCGAACAGCTCGTGAAGAAGTGGACCGCGGCCGGACGAGAAGCCGCCTATGAGCTATGGGATCTCCTGAAGGACGTTTCTGAAATCCAAAGCAAGCCTTCGGACTTGTCAAACTTTTGGAATCGCAATACAACCGCTTTCAGCGATACCAACTGGGGATGGGATAAACCAGGGGATGAAGAGGAAGGTGGACAGCACGACGGAGATGAACTGTGCGCACAGGAGAACGATATGACGGTTTTCGAGGAGGATGAGCCCCGAAACACGACGGGCACGATGCTTCGACAACTGCGAATTGACCCAGAAACTTTGGGTTGGGATGACGAGACAGAAACATTTTGTGATAGACTACAGTAGACTCACGAAGCTTTGCTGATCAGTTCTGAATACTAATGGGCTGAATGGACTGTCACTGACCAGACAGAAGACACCATAGAGAAACATGCCTAAATTCAGATCAAAGCACTATGACTCCTTGCCAAGCCTCTGGGTATGCCTAGATTATTGACATGTGGGACTCATCATGGTTGTTGTGCTTTTTCAGACTCACCTGTGAGGTTGTCACACTTGATTAAGCAAGGTATCAGCCAACACCAGTTGGCATTTCCTGAGTTTCATATATGTCCCCTAGGATGATGTTGAATATTGGTATCTCACCATCTGCCCCTAAACAAATGTGTGCTATTCACAGAAAAGATATAGCCAACCAAAAAGGTCATGCTCAGAGCAAGCTGAGGGCCGAAAAATTGGCTAATGCGACATTGGAGTGAGGGCAGCCCACGGAACGCCCTAGTAAAAGGCGAGGGCGTTGTCTGTTTGTGCTGCCCCCTGTCGCCAATAATTAGTGACTACAAATCGTACAGGGCAACACACTTTTGTATTTGCCTCAGTTTGCAGGTTGACGCTCCTTTCCCTTTTCAGGAAGGTATAGCACCATCCTGCGCGGACTTGCTCGCCATGGCAGAAGACGACCAGCTTGCAGCCGTCGTATCTTCCGTGCTGCGCGATGTCTTCCACACCTGTGCCCTCTCAGTTCCGACCAGTTCCCGGGACTTCCTCCTTCACCTTATTTCCACCAAGACCTCAACTGGGTCAGTATCCCTGCGTTTAACGGACCTATGTCGGCTGGATGCCGTTCTGGAAAACCTAGCCAACCAGTGGGAGCACGGAGCGATCACCATACGTCGTGATAATGATGTCCTGACGATCATGGATATCCAACTTGGGAATACCCGGACTGATGCACTGAGTCCACTTAAGCGGAAGCGCTCCGTGGACGAGGAGGCTGACTCGGCCGCCGGCGACGAGAACGACGAACGCTCGTCACGTAGCATAAGTCGGTCACCTCCCCCTTCTAGAACACCGTTAGGGAGTCTCAGCAAGGAGCTGAAGGAAGTCTATACCCTCCTGCAGAGGAGTACAGCCAAGGGTCGTCTCTTGGCGGAACGCGTGCGTATTTATTGCCCTTCCCAACGATGTGGATGTGATCGTACCTGTTGCATGGTAGTTTCGTTCGTTGCAGCCCACGTTCAACCCTATCTGTCCCCATGTCACCAAGGACGAATGCTCGAAAGCGCGCCGCGAAATGTTGGGTGCCAACAGGTCGACACAAGCTACTTCCCCTATTTGCGATCGGGTGCACTTTAGACCTCTTATTCGACCACACACAGATCCCACACTGGGGCATTGTTCCTATCTCAATACATGCTACTCGGAACCTACATATGCACAGTCACCCTCTATACCACCGTTCCCGTCTGGAAGCGCGACTAGAACATCGCTACCGTCAGGTCTAGGTGCAGGAGGTAGAGGTAAAGAGAAAGCTCCATGCCGTTATCTGCACTTTGAGGTCGACTGGGACGAGAGAGATCCTCCTGCAGTGAGTGTCCATGGAAGGGAAGTGCAGAATGTGCGCAAACCCTTCAAACTGGAAATCGGGGCAGGTCCGTTTGGCAAGGATGTATCGGTGGCAAGTGTTGCGTCTGCGAAGTCGGAGGTGCCTGGCTAACATTAAGTCATGTAGTTGCCGCCTCAGTGGATCAACTGTGATCTGCGACATTTCGACTATTCTGTACTCGGGAAATTTCACGTTATTATGGCCGATCCGCCATGGGATATCCATATGAGTGTATGTTCACATCTGTGACCTTTATCACGACTGAATCGCCTACTTCTTTCATGAAGTTGCCTTATGGGACAATGACGGACGATGAAATGCGAGCTATGCCGATCCCTACTTTGCAGGATGAGGGACTTCTCTTTTTGTGGGTCACAGGGCGTGCCATGGAAGTTGGTCGAGAGTGTCTTCGCTTTTGGGGCTATACACGTGTCGACGAAGTCATCTGGGTAAAAACTAATCAGGTGCGTATTTTCGTCGGGCGTGCGTATTTGTCATTAATGTTGCATGTAATGGTTAGCTCCAGCGTGTTATCCGTACGGGACGCACTGGTCACTGGCTCAATCACACCAAGGAACACATGCTCGTGGGAGTGAAAACCCACCTTGATCAAGCTGGGAACCTCAAGTTTCCTAGCTGGGTCAACCGTGGTCTCGATACCGATGTGATAGTGAGTGAAGTTCGCGAGACAAGTCGTAAGCCAGATGAAGTATATGGCCTTATCGAGCGGATGTGCCCTGGGGGGCGCAAGGTTGAAATTTTTGGACGTAAACACAATACAAGACCAGGGTAAGTACCGGATACATCGACGTTTTTCCACTTGTATTTGACCGGGATGCAGATGGCTCACCCTTGGAAACCAACTTGGCGCTGATCAGATCTTCGAGGAAGACTTGGCTACCCGGATACGAGTCCGTTACCCGGAAAGACCTATTGGAGGATCAACTACATGACCCTAAACGGACAGACACTTGTTATATGGCAGTCATCGGCATCGGCGCTGACATTGTATCCAATAGTCATACATTCCTCTCATGAGCACGGTACGTTTTAGTCGTGAACTTGTGGGTGACAAGTAGGAAGGCGAAGGATCTTCCACTGCTATTACGCAAGTCATAATATAATGGTATTTGCACGGCCAGGACATAGAATACATACATACACCTGTGCGATAAATATGTGTGGATGGTATTGTTGTCTATCCGTGGGCACTATACAAAAAACCAAACAACTCCAGATCCGAAAGTGAATTAGCTGTCATATCAATGTAGCAGAATGAAGGTGGTCCAGTGGTATGCAAAAACATTATCGTTGATTGTCAGCAAGATTAAGCTCTTCAGTTAACAGATCGTTGACAGCCTTTGGATTGTCCATATACACTAGAATACAGTTGTGGAACTCCGTTACTGGAAATGGGTAGAAAACGTACCATGATGTCCCGCACCGGGGATGACGAGCATTCGTCCGTTACGATTACCAGCTTCACGAAGCTTCTCGAGGGACTGTAGTCCCCCAAGGGGGTCCATCCAATCGTGCTCCCCATCTGTTCATGTGGCAGTCAGGGTCAGATCGAAAGATCATACCGGATATACGCACAGACAAATGTGATGGGTATCTTGAGGGCGGATATCCTATCCACTAGAGGCATGCGAGCGTGCGCAAAAGGTGCGAGAATGTGAGCTGAAATGGGATAAATGAGATGGTGGACCATGCATGTCACAAGATAGGACCACGAACATATACAATATTCGCTGGATCCTTTTGCAAGGGTAATATTGAGGAGATATTCGTGCAAGTCGCGTACCTCATCCTCAGCGAGCGCAGGAAAACGGCGGCTAGAGTACTGGAAGCTTAGAGTTAGCGGGCAAACACAAGATGGCAATGAACAAGCTGTACTTTTCCAACTAACATCGGTCCCCAGAAGAGTGTGGATCGCACCACCTGGAATGGACTCCACCCCTCTTCCCACAGATAGGTGATCAATTTCTCCACTCGACTTTCCTGTCTCTTAGTACTCTGTTCTTTCCGAATACGCCTGACTTGGGCACCACCAGCCGGTACTGCTGGATCACTGACAGAACTGGCGGCATCTCCCGTGTCAGTCCATTCTCTGGAAGGCGTGGTAAGGTTATTTGGATCATGTGGGACACCGGCGGGAGACAAGAGGATGAGTTTGTGCACACGTGTTGGATAGCGTAGCGCATATGCGACGCTGAAATAAGCCCCTAGGGAGTGACCGATCAAGGTCATCTTGTCCAGCCCCATCTTGTCCCTCCACTCCTCGAGTGAGTTGACAAAGAATGACTCTGCTTCGCGGACACGACCGGTTATATCGTCGCGTTTTGCTTTAACGTGGAAAGGGACACGCGCGGACCGACCCATACCAAGCCAGTCGAGGGCATAAATGTCCGTACCTCTGTGGCCAGCCCATGTGGCGAGCGAAGGATAATTAGGAAAAAAGAATCCTATGCCTGCACCATAGCCATGTAGGACAACTGCGGGAGGTGGTGCGGCCGAAGACGGTGACAAGGACTTTATGGACAACGTATTAAGGTAGTGCTTTGGAGTTGCAAGGTCTACTCGTTCGGTGCGCGCAATGACAGGACTGTCGCCAGCAGAGGAAGTGGGCATCTTCTCGGGAACAAAGAAAGGCAGACGCCTGGGTGATACGTTAGTCACGGGTGGGACATGGGCCGTAGGTTCTTTACCTCAGGAGGCGTTCCTCCGCGGCGGCACCTTGCTTCTCGCCTGCATGCCACCTGTATATGATCAGCGCGGGCTCCACAGCGTTGAGAGGGCGACTTACCAGCTTTTGAGACTGGCGGTGAAGGTGACGGGGATATCTCTTGCAGGTGGGATGGAGGCTGCGAAGGACATGGGTGAGGACTCGAGGGGGGTCGTGAGTTGTATAAATATAGTAACCCATGCCGAGGATTGCGTGGGTGCCGTTTCAAAGTCCGCACTTGCTCTCTCAGCCACAGCCATGTACAACGGAATTGGGCTGACCACTCCTCGTGGGAGGTGCGTCTCTGGAACGTTCGGGTTGCGTGTATCTGACAAATTTTCATCAGTGGCACAAATGGCTATGTCCAGCGCAATCTTTCCGCACTGCGGGCACACCAAACCCCGACCGACCGTGCAGGGGCTTGGGACATCGCCCCGCCAAAACACAGAGAGCCTGACCAAGCCATTCTCGAGCATGAGAAGAAACGAAAAGTAGAAGTTAAGTGTCTGGAGTTACAACTGCAGCTTGAGGAGGATGGGTGTGTATTTGCTCAGTTGTTCAACTGCCAGCTTATACTGACCTGGATTCAGATTGGACGACACAGAAATCGAGGCAAAAGTACAGGAATTGCGAGAAAAGCTCAATGCAGATCTTGCATCGCTTTCGACGTCTGTGAAAAGTTTGAAGCCTTCTGACACTCATGCTATCGCTGCTGCGAAGAAGACCGAACTCGACAAAATGGCACGTGCACTTGGAACCAGGAGAGACTACGTCGAGGGAGATGCGTTTGACCGTGAGAAACAGGAAGAAAACAAGTTGCGGCGTATGACGGAGCGCGAGGATCGCGAGAGGAAGAGAGTCGAGGATCGCGCTAGGATGCAAGAGCAGCGCGAAAAATGGCAGGCAGAGCAAAGGGAAAGGGAGAGGCGGAGAAGAAGAGAAGAGGATAGGATCAGGAGGGAGCAGCAGGAGAGAAACCGGGAGAGGCCACGAGAACGAGACAGGAGTCGGGACAGAGAGTATCGGCAAAGGGACAGGGATGACAGAGACTACCGGAGAAGAGATCGCATGCCGCCGCCGCCGCCACCACCTCCACCCCGTCGTCGTCATCGATCGCCTTGCAGTTCACCACCCCCTCCGCCACGGCGATCCCCTCTTCCTTCACCGCCTCACCGTCCCCTTGAACGATCCGAGTCGCCTTCCAGACGCCATCGTTCGCGTTCTCCACCCGCGCATCACACTCGTAATCGATCCGACTCTCCACCACCCCGCCGAGCCCGCGACCGCTCCCGCGACTATGACAGTGATGATCGGGATGATGTGCGTGGTCGTGACCTTTCGCGTTCCCCTAGACCGCCTAGCGACCTTGGCCGCTCTCGCTCACCGTCCACCGGTTCATCTATGTCGGTCAGCACAAATCGTAGTCGATCGGGAAGTCGCAGTGACTAAACTACGTTCTATTTCATTGACTACTAAAAGTTACATTGCACTTACTTGGTACATTTGTACTGTATGATACGCTGTCAATCCGAGCTTTAGCGTGTGTGATTGGACGACGTTCCAAGGCTTGCGCGAATTCTTTCATTCGTGAGTGCTGTTGACTCGGTCCTTGAGTCAGTAAGCGAGAAATGCTCGTTGAAGCGAGTTGAGTCACGAGCTCAGTAACTA
>Ga0307518_10000065_pt1 | contig 72004 bp, 19 predicted proteins | sample 25_EM_MG_FD_203889 | JGI IMG/M metagenome (GOLD analysis project Ga0307518, IMG submission 203889) | Populus trichocarpa ectomycorrhiza microbial communities from riparian zone in the Pacific Northwest, United States - 25_EM | ecosystem: Host-associated > Plants > Roots > Unclassified | place...
GACCTGATCTGATGTATGCTACCAGTCTGCTGTCACAGTTCATGAATGGACCTACCAAAATTCATATGGGAGCTGCAAAAAGGGTTCTAAGATATGTGCAAGGAACTCTCAGCTATGGCATTGAATATGTGAGAGACCAGTCAACAACTCTTATTGGATTTTGTGATGCAGATTGGGCAGGAAGTGAAGATGACAGTAGGAGCACCTCTGGTTATGCATTCAGTTTTGGAAGTGGAGCATTCTCTTGGGCTTCTGTGAAACAGAACACGGTAGCATTATCAACTGCAGAAGCTGAGTATGTCTCAGCATCTGAAGCAACAGCTCAGGCAATTTGGTTAAGATTTGTTCTTGATGATTTTGGTGAAATGCAAGCTGAAGCAACACCTTTGTTCTGTGATAACATGTCAGCAATTTCAATGGCCAAGAATCCTGTTTTTCATCAAAGAACCAGGCACATAAACAGGAAGTATCATTTCATAAGAGAGGCTCTGCAAGAGGGAGTAATAGATGTGAAATTTTGCAGAAGTGAAGAACAGCTTGCAGACATCTTCACGAAAGCATTGCCTAAAAACATATTCAAGCAACTAAGATTGAATCTTGGAGTTAAACCAGTAAGCAGCTTAGGAGAGGCTGTTGAAAGTTAAGCTGATTACTTGTTTTAAAACTTCAAAAGTAAATCCTGAGGTTATAACGAGAAGAATGAAGAATGAAGAAATAGAAGAAGTTTTTGTTAGAAGCAGTTACAGCAGTTAAAAACAGTTAAAGGCAGTTATAGCAGTTATAGTTGTTTTTACTGTTACAAATCAGTTACAAACCGTTTCTTACAAGTGTAAGAATCGTGACCCTCCATTAATGGATGGATGAGATGATCTTGATTCCTAAAATAATGGAATCAGTTACATGCAATGTGTATAAAAGCAGAGTTTGCTGCATTAATGAAAACAGTGAAATATAACTCAAGAATTTCTTCTCATCTTCTCTGCAAAACTCTTCTACAAACTCTTCTTTAGAAACCTAAAAATCAAACAGCAGGGACCCCGTATTGGATGGCACCAGAGATTATACACTCACATACAGGATATAGTTTCAATTTTCAAAGCTGATAATATGGTCTTTTCGCATTATTGCATTGGAATTAGCCCATTATCGCCCTCCTTTCTCTCACCTGCCTCCTTCGAGGTGTTCGATCATGAAGATAACAAAGAGGTTTCGATTCTCTGATTATCATGGTGAAAAGCACAAGAAGAATTGCAGGAACAAGAAGTTTTCTAAGGCTTTGAAGGTGATGTACGAGACACTGATGCAGAAGATTCTGCAGCAATTAAGCTGTCAGATATGAGATTGATGTTGCTGGATTACCATGATAGGGCAGACCGGCGCAAGGATAGTAGAAAATAGTTGTCTCGGTTCGGTTTGAGATATTTTGCACACATTTAGTATTTTGGTCATAATTTTTGCTACGGGTGTTAGAATGACACAAATCACCCAATTTCGAAAAGCTTGTTTCGGGTACTTCGCACGCAACTAGCCATGCTTGCTAGAGGTTGTTTTGGACCCCCAAATTCCATCATTTAGGCCTCCATTTTTCTAGATTTGTGTTTTTTTTTTCCAGCTTTCGACAACTTAGAGACGTTATCTTGTGATGATTTTTATTTTTGTTTTTTCTAAAATTTTGTCAACTTACCGTGTTTTTATTTCACTAAATAATTGAAATTTATCATGTTTAGTAATTATTTTCCGGCCCCGGCTTATGAGTTATTTCAATATAGATTTGATTATTCAGAATATTATTCAGTTTTTCTCTTTTATTGTAAAACTTTTTATAGCATCATGGATTTTTCTCAGCCCTTTTCATCTCAATATCATTTTCCTTTCAACCTCAATTTTCATAGTTTCGGCCGTGTCATATGGTTGCTTCTTTCCTTGATCAAGACCCTTGAAAGAGACCTTGAACTGATAAGCTCTGAAAGAATTCTCTCTTCAAAAACTGTAAAGGATTAGATTTCTTGGTCAAGAATGTTTTCCATGGGTTGCCAAGTGTTAAGGCTGTGTATGGGGATGTCAAGCCCGAGTGGTACTGATATTGAAGAACAAGAGGATCACGAGGATATAGAGGGTGACTCTGTTGTTCAAAATGTGAAGTTTAGATGTGGCTGGAGCTTCAATGATGAAGAATTCGAGCTTGACCCAGTATTCCCTACTGACCCAAAATATTATTCGGTTTTGAAACAGGTTCGTTTTGGAGGTGAATCCATCATTCCAGAAAACAAATCCAATTGCAAGTTAGTGAAAAAGATGGAGAGGAATAGCGAAGGCATGTGGGAATTAAAATTGGTCTCTTAGGAGGGGAGACCGATGGAGAGGAACGAATGGTGCAAACGGAGAAGCAGGAGAACTTGATTTCTGATGCATTTAAAGCCACCGCTTCATTTACCAATGTAGAGATTTTCATCAATATATTGACTTTTTGTGGAAGATGGAATTCTGGCATCTCAAGCTTCTGATTTCTGGTGCATAAAATGTTTGATTTCTTAATTAGTATTGATATAAAAAGCAAAACAGTGCTGCTATATATTTTGTGTTTTGCGTGTTGAGATGTGGCTTAGCTCTAAGAGGGATCTAAGTTCGAATCTGAAAGCAAAACTAGAAAGCGTTGCTTTATGTCAGTATGCCTTTTGTTCTGCTGGTAGAGTTTCCAGTCAGGTTCATGCTAGCTATCACGTATATATATATATATTATAGTGATAGCTTTCGACAAAACTGAAAATGATCCTGTTTTGTTTCTATCGGTTCCTTTTCTATTTATAAATATTTAATTGATGACATCAAGTCGATCAAGTTTAGCTGGGGACATTTAGTAATCCTAGTCCTGCCCCTACCAAATTCGATGTGTCGCTCAGACATGGGGGCTTGGTAGTCTAAGCCGCTAAGCACCTAGCCTCTCTTACCCTCATTTTCTTTTATATTTTAAAATAAAATTATATTAATTAAATAAATAATTACAATAATGTTTCAAAAATCATTCTATTATTCTATATATTTTTAATAATATTAGAGATTTTAATGGTTGTATTTTCAATTTTTTAATAATTATATATGAAAATTGCACATGAGTATTCAATTAGAATAATATATATATATATATATATATATATATATATATATATATATATATATATAATTTATATTGTTTTTAAAATTAATTTTTTAATTTGATACAGGATCATAAAAAATAATCAAGATAGTTATTTGTTATTTTGTTTGTTGAAAATTAGTTAAATTAAATAAATGAATAATAAAAAGGGAGTTTTGATTAAAGAAATACATTTTTCCTCCTAAATTTAAATAATTTAAATTCTTATGAATTGTTATTTTAATTGCTTTAAGTTCTTATTCAAAAAACCATGTTGTTGAAAAAAAAAAGTCATGATTTTGTAAAACAAAAAAATACATATAGAAAAGGAGAAAAAATTGATTGAAGAAATACATTTTTTACTCTAGAACCTAAATTATTAAAAAAAATTGGGAATTTTTTACAATCTCAATAAAATTAAATAAAACTAAAAACTATTAGCAACTAAATTAAATACAGTATTTATTTGGTCTAGGATTGGACCAGTCCTTCCTCTCCTCTTTTTTTTTTTTCCTCATTGACAAACATGGTAACTAAATCATTAGAGCTGGTTGATCATATTTTTTTAAAAAAAAAAACCTTTTTGGTGTGGCGCTCGATCTTTAATTATGAGTGGAGCAGACGGCACCGGATTACACTGCGGGTAAACCCTGCAATTTCGGCTGTTGAACCTCACAACATCACAACTATATATAGCATACCACAGGCCTCCTTACTGGCCACTAGTCTTTCAAGAAAGCTATGCTAAATGTGGCACAATCTTTTGTCCATTTGGGTTCTCTGAAAAAACTCCACCTCCTTTTCACTTGAAAATGGAAAACAAATCTTGCTGCACTGAGATAACCTGTCTTTGAAGTAGATGGAGTTGTGCAAATCAAAGCTTTTTGGAATGAAATGAAACTGGTTAGCTTGCAGTACTCATGAACACTGTAGCAACTATACCTCCAACTATTGCCCATGAATATGCAAAAGATAAACAAATTGCAAAGGTCCAGTAAAAAGAAAAACTAGATGAATAAATAAAATGCTAGGAAAGAGAGATTGTAGCAAATACTGCATAAATTCATGAATGAATTAGGCAAAAGTCGGGCTGCGTGAAAATTTAGTTTCCATTAATTAACGTAGTCCCATCATCGGGGGTGGAAAAAGATGCTCTTGTAGGAGCATCCATCACCCCTCCTTTTGCTATCATTTTCTGCAGTATATTTTACCCTGGATCTTGAAAATCTTAGGGTCCATGAAGAATATTTATCATGCTCTGCTATGGTTATTGAATTATTATTATTTATTTCTTACTTTGTTGATGAGCTATGGTAGTACGTATCCGCTGCAGGTTATATATAATTAACAAGGTTCAAGCAATAGGTGGCTACTAATAAGAGATCTATATAATAAATTAATAAAACTAAAGGGATATCTTTGATGACTTTTAATTGAAGGATATATATATATATATCATGCCCTTAATATTTGTTTCAATTTTATATTGTTTTGAAAAAAATCAATTTATTGATCCCGAACGATTATATTATTAAAAGAAAAGAAATTAAAAATTGTATTGTTTCAATCTCAATATTTTCTTTGGAAAATATCAATATATTAGATGGTAGTGAATAAAAATAAAAGAATCTGTATATACGAGAAGGTTTGAATTTATGAAAAAGACACATTTTTCTTCATTAAAAAATAAACAAAAGCAATTGTTTTGAACAAGGGGTAAATGCTCAGGGAGAAAAAAAAAGGGGGGTAATTAATTAGGATCTCGTGAAGTAGTAGTAGCCTTGGGATACGTACATCGACAAACAGAATTTTGTCTTCCTCGCTATTAGGGTACCCATTTTGGTGGTGATGAGCAAACAACAAGGCCTCCTCTCTCTCTTCCTAGCTAGTTTCATTAAAATTAAATTCAACCAATTATATCCAGACAAGTCATCGGGCATGTTGAGTTGTGCCCATCTACACATGATCACTCTTCAGTTTTCATTACACTTGTTGCACAAAAATTAGACTCGTAGGTACTTTAGTAAAATTTAATGACAAGTGAAGAGCATCCAATAACTCGAGCTAGATTCGGCATAAAGGTAATAACCTGGCAGGCCGAGCTTCTAGTACATATAGCAAGCAGTGGCCAAAACATGTGGAGCAGGAGCACTTTTCTGGGGATGAGTACCTTCAATGGGATTTTCAGCTTCTGGTTCAGAATTTGATGTGCTCTTTGCTCCAACTTTATTAATCACTCCGCTTTCCTCTCCCTCTCTCTCAAACCCAAAACCCAAGTCTAGATCATCTCCATAGACTACATCTTTTGGTCAGTTTTGTTTCCCTCTTTTCTTTTGTACTTAACTTTTGAGAGAAGGGTTTTTTACTTTCGTGATTTGCTTTTATAAATTGACTTGATTTGAGCTAGAATGCTGTTGTCTTTTTTATCTTGCTAGGTCTGACTGAACCGTAAAGAACTCATGGAGAGGAACAGTTTTAGCAGCAACTTGAAAGATCATAGTATTGGCAGTGAAGCGTGCAACAATAACACTAACAGCAACAAGAAGCTCAGAGATTCATGGAACCTTAGCAGCTGCCAAAGCTTTGGAGAAGATTATCTTGATAGTCTTTCATGGCCTCCAAGATCGTACACGTGTAGCTTCTGCAGAAGGGAATTTAAATCTGCTCAAGCTCTTGGCGGTCACATGAATGTTCATAGGAGAGATAGAGCCAGGTTAAGAAGGTCACCTCCAAGGGACGCTCAGTGTCCTGTTCCGAACCTTAACCCTAACCCTAGTTTATGTCCTCCATTCACTCGCACATTACCATCCTTGGTGTCTCCTCCTCTTTCTGCACTATCTACACCACCCTTAGCTTCTGAAGTCAAGAAATGGACCATTGATGGTACCCCTCTTGACCCTTCAAGCTCTGAACTTTCTGATTTAACAACAACGGGAACCAGAAAATCCTTCTTCAGTACTGAAAACTTTGGTGGTTTCACACAACAAGATGGATTCAAGATCTGGAAGAGGGCTGAGATTGTGAGGTTAGATTTGGAGATTGGTCTTGTTCGTGACTCCAAGGATGAATTGGATTTGGAACTTCGACTGGGATCTCTTAATTAGGTGATCAACTTGTGCAGCCTTATCAACACAAATTAACACGTTTGATCTTGGAAGCTTGCAATTGGCTTGTTGCACCAGTTTGTGATCATGTATTATAAGATGCATTATGTTTAGTAGCTAATCCAGAAGTTTTCTTGAAGAAGTTCAGAAGATGTTAGATTCCAAAGCAAATTAATATTCTCCCTGATCTAGAAACGCATTTTTCTGCTACTTTTCACATGTTATTTTCTGTTATCAAGTTTCTTTTTTCTCTTAATCATGGCTCTTATTATGTTATCTAGATTTGCTGTCAACATATTGTATGGTTTAAGCTAGTATAACTTTTTGTCTTAGTAGCCATTAGCCATTCTCTTACTGGCTGGTACTTTGTCTAATACTATTATCGACTTTCATAGAAAAAGAAAAATCTCGTTTTTTTATATTGCATATAATTATAGCTTCAGTTTAGATTTCTGATCGATATCTCCCATTTCTTTAGAGAGAGAGAGAGAGAGAAAAGGTGGGTGTGTGACAGAGAATTTTGATGATTCATCCAGTAAAAAATGTTAGATTTTTTTCATTTCTTCTTTTTATTGTTTCTATTTCGTTTTTGTAATTTTTTATGTCGTTAATGTGGATTGTGGTTCTTGTTAGGTTAACTGTAACTTAACAACAAAAGGAGTTGATCTTATTAAAAATGGAAGATGGTAAAACTCTCCGGTGGATAGTATACTATTTTGTGATTATTCTAAATAGATCAAAGACCGATCACGCTGTTTAGTACTCATGGAAAAAGACGATATGAAAGAAGAACAAAATTAAGAGGTGGATGACAAATAAAATGACAGTAGGTCTTCCTGTTCTAGCGAAGGAGTTCTAAGCTGTTTAAGCTGCGAACGTCCAAAAGCAAGCGATTACTAGAAAATTAGTTACATGTTGGATGGTTGCCAACATCATTTTCTTTTCTGGTAACTAAAGGGGCCTTAGCACCATTATCAAGCCACTCCCAACTGAATCTTGAGTTAACGTATCAGCAGCTCCAGGAGGAACAGGAGGGGGGAAATTGAACCCCCGGCATAATTAAGCTCAAATCCTTTATTAGCTAGCTAAATACCACTGCCATCCCGAACAATACAACCAGCAGTGGGTTGCCCCTACTAGCCCCACCTGTATTAACTTGGATCCAATCTCCAGGAGGTTGCCAACATCATCAAACATTATTATTTATATTGTATAGTACTAAAGTCAGATTGCATGATGTTGCATGAATTATGGTGCATGCGTGTGTGTGTAGAAAGATGTCCAATAAAAAAACTCAAATTGTCAGGTGAGATTAGAGAATGTTTTCATTTCTTAATTAAGATGCCACTATATATAAGGCTTTAAGTTTGTGCTGAAATTTATTTGAAAATAAATGAGGTTTGCTAAGACTCAAGTTCTTGTCTTTAGAATCAAAACTCTTTAATATCAAATTACAAATCGCACATGCAAGCAGATATATCCCTCTCGTCTTCTTCTTCTTCTTTTTCTATTTGGGTGGGCGCGCGGGGGCTGAAATTAGTCGTTCTTTAAGCAGCTCAGATCCAATAGGCAGCACTGCTCCTATATACTTCTGTTGAATATATGTGGGGAAGTAGAGGTTATGTCGAAGAAAAAGCTAGCTCCGAGCTTTTGTTTGGATCTATGAAGATGATGGGAATTGACTTCGTTAACTTTTTGAGAAGAAAATGTGACTAATGCTTTGTTATTTCAATCATGATCGATGGCATGTTTACATGATATCATATACTCAAATGAGAGGTGAGAGAGCCATTGGATACGAACGACGCTCTTTTCCCAAAATCTGATGGTTTGCATGTTCCCGACATTGTCTGGGTGTCAAATGGTATGATGTTTTTCCTTAAACAGAATGTAAGGTTTTGGTCCGTGCAAAGCAATTCAGACAACTAAAACACAAAAGCGCTTTCCATTTTTGGCCATCGGTCAAGGCATGCAGACACTACACCGCTAGCTATCCCCACATCCAACCTCATGCCGTCCTTGGCATAATTTTCTTCTACTATATAAAAATACATCTCTCATTTTTATTTTTATTTTTTCTTATAGTTATCTCTTTTGTGCTATAAATATTAGTAATTATAGCCTTCCTTTTTTATTAATTAGTTGACAATTTGTTTTGGAATCCGATCCTTGATGGGATAAACAAACTATTCTTTCCTGCTATAATATTTGAGTGCAGTTGCAACCTGTTAATTAATGTGTTTAACTTAAATTTGAACAGTGCTTAGGTTAACACAGCCAAAATAAACGACAAACATCCTTAAGACGACGCGTTGAGTGGGTGGTCGCTTAATTAGTTTATAGCTATCGTCATTTGTTATCGTAATATATAGCAATGATCAAATTTCACCTATAATATTAATGGCCCAATTTTGCATTGCCCATTTTCTAATCTCGGCTAAAATCCAATTAGTTTTTTTTTTTTTTATCATAATAGGAAAAGAAATTGATTTAATGGTTTAAATAATAATCAAAGAGATGATTCATTATGAGATCCCAAATCAAATCCAGCCATTGATCTCTTGTTAAGTTGATTTATCTATGTATACAATTAGCATCCTAGATTTTGACGTTGACGTCAAACATATAACAGGAGTGTGAGAAAAATTTAATTAACATAAAAATAAATATAAACATGAAAGGGAAAAAAACTAGAATTCTTTTTAATTAATTTGCATTATTTTTTTTACTTTAACCTTAGTTAAGCTGAAAATATTATTATATTTTTAATAAATAAAATAAGATAAATATATTATTTAACAAGGAGAACCTCAATTTGTATAATATATAATGAAAAATATAATATTTTTGTTAATTGTATGATAAATTCTTCCAAGCACCCATTTTCTCACAACTAAAATGTATGAGAGAAAGGCAAACTATTATAAGATTTTTCTCAAAAGCCTAACTATATTTTATAAAGATTAATAATAATTAATATGGTTAGATTTAATTAGAAGAATGAGCACAAAAGGGAGCCCGTCCAATAAAACTTTTTTTATTTTATTTTCACACTTGTAATTGGAACTTTACTACCACACGGGCCAGCCATAATCATTCTGAAAGAAACCTGAAAGACGCAAAGAAATGAAGCAAACCACATGTTTACATCTCTTACAACTATGTACCTTGTACATACTCTACCTCAGTTCAGTAAGATACTGAAATGTGATTGAGGATCCTCGTGATGGTAGTACCCTGCGTCATGTCTTACCATTACACTTAGTTGGTAATTTAATTTTTTTAATTTTTTAATTTATTTTAAATTAATATATTTTTAATATTTTCATATAATTTAGATATCCTATATCAAAAATAATTTTTAAAAAATAAAAAATATTATTTTGATGCATTTTCGAGTAAAAAACACTTTGAAAAGTAACAACAACTACATTCCCAAACACACTCATGTATGTTGTTCGGATGGTGGTAATAATTAATTTTTAAAATATATTAAAATAATATTTTAAAATAAAAAGAATTACAATTTTTTTTTGAAAGATATTTTTGAAATGTAAAAAAAAAGGAAGAAGAAGCTATTACTCTAGACTTCGGGGACAATTGTCGTTCCTGGTACAAAATATGCCTAGATACTGTGTTCGAAATCTTCCTTCGAGGAATCAATCCCTTTCATTAGACAACCCTGGCCGACCAATCTACATCATCATGGCCGTTCATTTTGTTGATCAGTTCACCATTCCTTGCATCGGTCAATGAAATTCTTTTACTTGCATCGGTCAGTATAATTTAACAGCTAGAAGACAACTGGACTAATCATGATTTGGTTTTTATTGTGTGGAGAATGCAGCATTGAGCTGCGACAACTTGCAAGCCCAATTATAGCTTAAAAAACTACAATCACAAATACAAACTTGAATTTAGAGTTCTATAGAAATCAAAGTATTTTGATGATTAAAAATCGTCAATATCTAGTATTTTCATACTTTAATATCTAGTATTTTGCCCATTATATCTCCACAATTGATGTTATTAATGATGAATTTAAATAAAATATGATTAATAGTGCTCCTAGACTGAAATAGCTAGCTATTGGCGTTGAACCTCATCGAGTAGCTTTATGAGCAAGTGACTTCCCTGCGGTTCAAGGAGACCCCTCGTCATCACACTCATCCCCGTCTTTGTCATGCTCCCATTTCTTTTAGATTATTGAATGGACCTTTTAGCTTAAATAAACCTGACATCTTACGGAAACAAAATCATAAATTTTCGACCATATAAATTTGAATCCATTATCATTTGCTTTACTGAAAACATTAAATCTGGTAAACATATCAAAGATCATGTAATCACTTTATTCTTAGTTTGTCATTAATAAGATGTTTAAGAGTGTGATATTGATTGTTTTTTAAAGTATTTTTTGTTTGAAAAAGTATCAAAATAATATTTTTTTTACATCAGTATATTAAAACAATTAAAAAAACTAAAAAAAATAATTTAAACTAAAAAAATTCATTCTCAAACACCCTCTAATTATCTATTATATTAAACTTACAGAAAATATTTTGTATATAGTTTTAGATTTATTAACTTGTCTGAATCGAGCTCAGCAAATAATAATTAATTGAAAAAAAAAATTAATTAGGCGGAGAGAATATTTCTAGTTTGAATTTTCTTGTGTTCTCCCCATCACATGCAAATATGCGGTCGACCATGGATTTTATGTTGACGGGTTTTTTCTTATGATTTGACTACTTGAAGTGAACATTTACTATATATATATATTAAAAAAAAAAAAACTTAACTGAATCTTTAGATCCGTCATTGAGCACAAGAAGAAGGAAAAAGGTAAGATGAAATTAAGTTAAAGTAGTACTGGTACTAATAATTTGACATCGGCTTTTAGAATGATTGTGGAGCATTATTGTTCTTGCAATTCTTTGTCCACATGGCCAGGGATGAAGAATGCGTGCAATTGCTCTGCAAGAAACAATGTATGCGCAGTATTATATATGTCCAGCCCTGATACGGACGACCTTGAGCTACTGGATCGATCGATTTGGCTTGTAGATTGGATGTAATTGTCTTCAGCTATCTTTTCCGTAATTAAAGAAGCTTTTCCATCAGTGAATGAGCCACGCACTTGTCTTCATTTTCTACTCCATGGATCTTCTATTCGTTGATCTTGACGCCAGTATCAGTATATAGAAATTTATGGTAAGCAATATTCCTTTCTTTATAAAAATAGCAGTAAAAATAGTAATCAACTTTCGTTTTTCTACAAACCAAATATATACAGTTTAGAGAGAACCTGTCATCGATCTTTCACTGGATGCGGCTGCAAAGGCTAAACTTTACCGAGTAAATTAAAGATAGACAATGTGTTGTCTGCTAAACCAGTTTTCAATTATCGGACATGTGATCAAAGAATTTGGCTAAGGTTTTTTTACCTAAAAATATAATTTTCAATCTATTTTCACCTAATTAAAAACACTTACTAAACTTGTTTATGATGTCAACAAACTAATAAATCAACTCAAAAAACCCTAGAATTTACACAAAAAATACAAAATCAAACAAAAAAGAAAATCTTTCTCTACTCCAATCTATATTTTCCGATAAGATGAAGGGCAAAAAACATTTCAATAAAAACTTTTCTCGTTGAATGGAACCCATGGATACCAAAAATGATATTTTTTGTGATCAATTAATGACTTTCTCTATCTTCTCTTAAATATAGAAACTAAAAAATGAGTAAAAAAAAGTTTTAGATCAAAATTAAAATTAAAAAAAAATGAATGAATTGACTATGAAGGAATAAAAAAGAAAATAGAAGGACAATAACCTTTTTCATGTAAATTTTAAAATGCCCATGAATAGTTATTGCATTTTATATTTTGTTCATCTATCTTTTAATTTTATTATTTTATAATAAATTTTAAGCAATTGATCATTAATTTTAGCACAGAAGGACGCAATTGTAGACAAAAACGAGTAATGACCCCAAAAAATTAGCACCGCCGGTGAAAAATTATGAGAAAATAAAGAGTGCCAAAGTATAGAGTGAATTTCTTACATGCTTTAGTTTTTATTGTAATTGTAATGTAGTTTAGCATTTTGAAGCTAGGTTGCTTCCGTGTAGGAAAACTATACTCATCAATATTGTTTGGTAATATAAAATCGCAGATACATTAAATTAATATATTGTTCGGTAATTAATTAGTTCTCCAAATGAAAAATCTTGATACTATAAATACAACAAATTAAAAATTTAGTAATTTAGTCCCTATTTGCTTTTTTATGATATATATTTTTTTAAGTCTAAATTTTTTTATATACTAGCCAAATTTTAGCCCTTATATTTGTAATGGGATTGACCACGTGCCTTCCACTTGTCTTGCTTCAGTCAATACTTACAAGAAAGAACACTCTACATACCATGAGCTAGAACTAACTAATTTGTAAAAATTAAGATAAGTTGACGGGCTTAATTTGTCCTCTTAACATGCAGGTAAATATTTGAAGTAATTTCTATAGCATCTTCTTTTTTTAGAATATTAGCAATTAGGATCCTCATTTTTATTGTAAAATTTAAATACGTATGGTTTTTTTTTTTTTTAAAGAATTAGAGGTCAATGTCTAAGAGAGAGCAATTAATTTTAGGTTTTTGGTAGAATAGCAATTAATTTCGGGGAACTTTTCGGAAATATTAAATAGTATCGAATTCGACATTGTTAGAGATGAGTTTCAAATCGAGGTAAAAGCTGATTTAGTGTAATACAGTATATCGAGCAGGTTCACTCGGTATTTGATTGACCAAATTAAAATTAAAATAAATTTTTTTTGAAAATAATTCAAGACTACATCTTTATAATGTTTTTTTTACATCAAAATAATGACATTCTGGATTAACCCGTTTAATTCGTGATCTATATCATGAACGTGACTAGATTTAATAAACTTGTTTCTTGATGTTTTTTATTTTTTAATTATATAAAAATAAAAATAAACATTAATTTTCATTGAATATTTATTAATGATTTTTTCAGCATAGACATATAATAATTGAAAAATAAATTGTTAACAATACTATAGAAACTCATAAAATTATTTTAAACCCATAACAAACAATTTTTATAAAAATAGTTGTTCATCCTTTCTAGTGATCAAAATGTGACTGGTAAACAAATTTTCCTATCCTCTTTCATTTTTCGACCACGCTCTCTCCTCTCAAAGTTAAGAAACTGAAACATAAATAAAAATGAGGTTCAATACTAGAATGTGAAACCCTAAAGAAAAAGGACCAAAAAGCGAAGACTTTAAACTACAAGGGCCAAACTATAATTTTCTATGCCAAAGTGAAAAAATGGATGCATTTGATTGGTTGTGTCAATGTTGGTCCTAGTTGTTTTAATTTTAAAAAATTAATAAAATTAAATCTTATTTTATAAAATTAAGGAGCAATCTAATGTTTCATGTCAATTAAAAAAAATCGCATCCTGCAAACATAATGTAAGAGAAAGTTATTGAAAACAAATTCTAGAATTGAAATAAATAAAATTGACAAGGGCAATTTTTTTTATTTAAAAAAAGCAGTGAAATCTGCTCTTCTTTTAGTTTATTTTGTAATGTAATTGTTATGTAATGTTGGGAATTTTAAAAAGACTCTGCCCCCAACACTTGATTGATGACAATAGAGAGGAAAGAGCGGAGACAATTAAGCAAGAGGAGAAGCTACCAGATTGCTTTTTTTAGTGAAAGTGAGGGGAGGGTGATGGCATAAAGCAAAGCCTTTTCCCAGTCGGCGCACATCACCATCTATCTCTGCTAATTTCCTTCCCAAATCCCAACCCCTTCTTTTATGTGGCACTTCTCCCCTGTGCATTGCTTTCAACAACATCTGCACTTCAATAATTTTCGTATTTAGGTCTATGATGGGCAAGAGAGAGATGTGTTTTTGTGTGATTTTTAACCAAAGAGAAAAAGGAAAAACAAACCAGGGTTTAAAATTAACATGGTATGAATGTACCCTTCATGCATCGTGCATTATTATCTTGATGGATAATGAGTTATTGCACTCTATACAGCAAGGTTTTGCAAGTGCGAGTACGCCCTATATATATGACCACAACTATGCAGATTCTATACAAAGCATTCAGCTTTTCCATCAGCTGTTTCTAGCTAGACTCCTAGCTACTGTGTGCAATTTTGAAGACAATTAATTAGTAGTATTTCTGCTAGTTCTTGAAAAAGAAACGATCCCCAGGCTACAAAATTGAAGCGAAGCTTTCCAAGGAGCAACGATTAATTTGCTCGGAATGCTTAATACCACACATATCATCCACTCCCTTTCTACCACCTAAAGCTGTTGAATCTATAGCTTTTACATTCGTGAGGTAGCAGGTGTATATCAGAGATTGAAGTTCTTCAGTGGAAAATCCCAGCAGATCTCCAATACAAGCATGGAAGCCGACCTTTAATTAAAGGGCTAACTAACATGAGTTATTTTCTTCGTGGGTGTAAATTAACTTGGTCATTTTTATCATAACAGCGACAACTTGGTCATCAACCAAAAAAAAAAGAAACTTGGATTTTTGCCGATTTGAGTATACCACCCCAGGCTTGGACATGCCATACAGAACATGGGCCTCTCCATTTGCAGTTGTGGCCCATATCACAGCAGGCTCATCTTCTTCACACATTGGCGGTCAAAATTGTTGCTCCCAAAGTTTTTTTTCTTGTTTTTTTTTTTTTATAATTACGAATGGAAATATATTCAAAGTACTTTTCGCAAAACGCCATGATAATTTTAAAAAACAAGGTATAAAAAGAAAGTTATTATCTGAGAAGACAGTGGATATATTACTTATCAGATTTTATGGAGCAAAACGGAAAACTGAATTTCGCAGCTTTTGTTGTTCATGATGTTTAGGGTTTTAATTTTTTGACAACCTTGTGAAAATAAAAGTTACCCTCAAACCTAGGCTCAAAACTTTCAGTCCGGATCTCATGTCGGAAAGAGTGTTACCTGCCTATAGTTTTTGAGAAAATATCGAAAAATATGACCTTCAAAACCTGGATTAGGAGATCGACTCCAATAACATATGAACACTGAATAAGTTAAGAAGATCGTGCCATTAAAAGCGAAATTGTGAATATATCAATGTGTTGAAAACTTCACTTGTACATCTGCAAACGGTGGCAAATGACAATCCCATCATAATATACGAGACCGAAAGGCATCTAGATGATTTAGAATTGTTTATCATGCATGTAGCCAGAACCTTACTGTCATGTGCTTATCTGGCAATTCATGTTGATGGCTGTGACAGCAATGTTTTGTCCATTCCTCTCCTTGGTCACAGAGAAGAGAGATCATTCCTTTATAGACTAGCATATGGAGCATATGGTCAAGCGGTAGATGTCAGAGAAACGACTGCTTGCACCTAGAGGTCTATGAATGGACATTCAAGAAATTCAAGCCAAGAAAAACAAAAGGCAAAAAACGGGCGCCCCTTGCTAAGATCATACAAGTAAATCTAAAAAAAAAAACAAAACAGAAAGAAAAGTGAAGGGCTGCGCAGTACGATTGGAATTCATGGTGGGATATGTTATAGGAGAATCATTCTTTCATGTCATTAGAATAAAATCGGAAACTTTAATTAAGTTCAAGATTAAATCATTTTCAAAATTTATCCTAAGCTTATGGTGAAATCCGGCTCAATAATTCACTGGAAAGTATTTTGATTAATTCTCTTCAGCTTAAAGATATCGTCCAATTTGATTTTCTTTGTCAAATCTAACTTATTACAAGCATCACATTTATAAATTAAATTTTAAAAAAATATTTGAAAATAAATTATAGAGAGCGGAAAGCTCCTTTGGTATTTTAATAGCAATTGTTTTATAAGGTATTTTTGGCTTGAAAATATATTAAAATAATATATTTTTATTTTTAAAAATTAATTTAAAGAAAAAAGAAAAATTAAAAAAAATAATTTTAAAAAAACACTTTAAAATACAAAAATAAACAATATATATATATATATATATATATATATATATATATATATATATATATATATATATATATATATATATATGAGATAACCACCTGTTTGAGTTCAAATCAGTCAACTAATAAAGTTGTATGTTTAACCCACTCAGGGCCATCACTTTTTTGAAAAATCTGTGATTAAGCTCTGGAAAATAAGATTTTTCATCCAGCACTAACAATATGGGGTTGTACTGGTCCAGAAAGCTTTCAGAACCTTAGAATGAACTGGCACTAAAATTAACATTACAGCACTCGTGTTGTTGTTGTCGATGACCTTCTTCCATTTGTCATTTTAATGACTAGTTATTACAGGTATATATAATCAATACAAACACATAAACATGAAAATTAAATTGTCAGTCATTTCTAGGACATGGTCAAGTTTTCCTTGAAACACAAAAGGACATGGTCAAAGCTAGATTAATTGGTGCTGTCACCGCGTTGTTCTTGCCGTCTCTCTATCCAAAAAGAACGAAACCAGCTACTTAAAAAGATGAAAAAAGCTATGGCGTCGATAAGAATTTCGATTGCTATGGATGAAATAACCAGTTAAGTCACGTTGATGTTACTGTACCCGCCCGCTATTGCTATTTACATGCCTTCTCTTTCCCCCCCTTTCTTGCAGCCTTCAAGTTATCTACGCCATGCATACATTGGGGAGTGGAGGGATAAGGGATGATATAATTGATTTAATGAAAAGGAGAGAGTCCCAAAAAACTGAATTGATGTACGTAGGTAGAATAACAAGACAGTGATTTGTAAGGTATATAGACTTGTATTTAGGATTATATCATATATATTTAAATAGCAAAACCATAACCATTCTGAGAAACTCACAATTGCAGCCCATAGAACACCTAAGAGGATTTCTCTTCCAAGATTTCCAAGCGGTTTCATAACATTTCTTTTCAATGGCTAGATTAGATTTAACTGTACTTATTAAAAAATCAATTTAATTTAAAAATTTAAATTGTTAGGTAAAATTTTAAGATATAATTTAAATTATTTTTTAATATATCTTTTTAAATTAAATTTTTTATATTTAAAATTTACATAAACTTATATTACTTTATACTTAATTTTTATTAAATAAATAGCGATGATGAGATCCAAATCCATAACTGTTTAATCATCAAAATTCTGATACCATATCAAATAATTTATTTAACCTCAAAACTTAAACTTTTAAATAAGATATATTATTTTCTAACATAAAGTTAAGATTTTTGCATTACCATCTCCTCTTGGTTTTGCGATTAATATTGGCATTCATGTGTAATATCAACCTGTGAGTCGACCATGGAAACAATTACCTCCTATATGCCGATGATGTCATAAGCTGGAAGGTTCATCTCATACCTTCAAATGCAAAGGGCACACAGTGGGAAACTACGTTGAAGGGTGGGGACAAGAGCACCCAGATTTCAAAATTTACATTCTAGTCCTTAACTTTTGAATTTTCTTAATTATACCCTTAAACTTAAAGTTTATTTCACATGTTCTGCATCCTTAAAAATCATGTATTATCCAATTTGCACCCAATTAATCCTGTTTTTTTGGTTACGGCCATGGTGGGAATTGAGGCCAAATTAACACATGTCTTGTGCATTGGCTGCTAGTAGCTACATGGTAAATTAAAATTGCGTCCAAGAATTGTGAATGATACTGAACGTTTCATACATTTAAATGAAGAGTGAAGAGCATATTTTCATCAAAATTGGAAATCAAACCATTTGGAACTGATTTTCTTTTGCACTTAATTACGGTAAGTATCTTAATAGTGATTATTGTAAATGCAAATGTTGATAAGAGTAGCAAATAAAAACCGCGTTCCTAAAAGAAATTCCCATAGCAGCAGATCAAAAGAGATAAGAAGGTAGTAAAATTTACTAGATATAAATGGATCCATCACAAAAGCCGACCAACAAGAAAAGTCCTAAAGCAAACGCCAAAATTGAATCTCCGTTCAATACAAAATACACAAAAGCCCCAATGGAAATGCCAATGACTTGTGTTGTCACTGTTTCACAACCACTTGCCTTTCCTTCTCTAGCCTTCTCTCTATTCCTCTCTAACCTAAATCAGCTCCACTAAAAGCCCATTTTCTTCGTTTCTCTAACCTTTTTCTCGTATACTGATTCCAAAATATTTGCTATCGCAACAAGATTTTCAATTTCTTGGTGTGTGTGTGTGTGTGTGTGTACTATGGAGTCGGCAAAACAACAAAGCTCGGAGACTTCAAGTACTGAAGAAAATTATGATCGTCAAGAACAAGTCAAAGAGGACTCATCAAGCCGTACAACAGTCTCTGCTAAACGCTCATATGAATGTTCTTTTTGCAAGAGAGGCTTCACCAACGCGCAGGCCTTAGGGGGGCACATGAACATACACCGCAAAGATCGAGCTAATCGAACCAAAGACAAGCAACTTGCAAGTTCTTCGTCAGTATCAAGCAAAGCCAGCGAGGAAATCAAGAATCCTAGACATATGGTACCAAATTCAAGTGAACCCACGAAGTACTATCCGGTTTCGGAGGCTCAAAGGAATTATGGAACGTATTTTCAGCAACCAGGATCTAGCCCTAGAGAGCCATATAGTTACAAACATGGCAGTCATGATTTTCTTATGCCGAGATCTCAATCCTTGAGCATGAATGACGAGCTTTGGGGTACAAGTATAGGCTTGCAAATTGGGTCTTCCAATATACAAGATAACGGAGGGAATAGGAGGGTTTCTGACGATGATGAAGTCGATTTGGAGCTTAGACTTGGCCATGACCGCTAATGAGTCACACGGGTAAATCTCTCTTTAAAGAATGAAGAAAATGTATTGTACAAAGGTTACGTACTTATTTGCTGGTACTGTTTGATAGGGGAGGGTATTTGTGGATTCCATGAAGATAGAAACATCCATATATTTGCATATTACTGTTCCATTGGTGTAATATATAGATTATGCTGAGAGAACGAAAACGAATGATATTTGGTTCAGAATTGTACATCCTCGATAGATAAACCTATGAATCAAGTTCTCCTCAGCAGGAGGTAAGTGCATTGTATTACTGGTTCGGTGTGGCTACGTTCATACAAAATTACAAGGCTAGCTTTATCATGTTCTACAGTTTCTATATCTCATTCAAACTCAAATAATCGATGTTTGGTGATTATTGAGAATTGAACTATTTCATAGTGAAAAACTCTCCTGTTTCCTTCGGGTGTTTCAAGCCTAAGTAGCACTCCATCCTCAAAACATGCATGCCTAACAACTCTTGTATATATAACCCTGTTGCTTAATTTTATGTTTCTTCTTGTACTTGGAATATTAATCTCACACATAATGTAACCATTTGTGAGAAAATATGAATGCATTTTTATGTTTTTAATTTTTTTCTAGCTTGATGACAGATTATTTCCATTGTGAACCACTAATAATTAATAAACAAGGGCGAGCCACACATTTTAGATTGAATATGTTTCTTTTGGTTTGCCATTTTCAATGTAGCTTCAAAGTTTCATTCTTGATTTTTCTTATACAAGATTAATCAACATTTTATTTGTTACTGCAATTTCTCCTTCCATTATATGGACAAGAGGTAAGACCTCGATCAATCCTCTCTTTGTCAAATATATACATAATTGCCCAAAATTGTCTGATTGGATGGCACTGAGGCTTACGAGGATTCTTCACAAAAACTACACAAACATGTATGTGTGTGTGTGTGTGGATCGGAGTACTAGGGAAATATTTATGAGTTCGTGAGTATCTCTGGTTTTTCTTTCTCGAATGTACTTAACGATGATCATATTTAATCCAATACTGAATACTGCACTTAATTCATGTACAAATTATTCCATACTATGACACCAAAGCATGCATAAATATTGTTAATCAGAAAAACTGTAACAGTACCCTAGGAATTATGGTAGATCATTAACATCCATGAAATTAAGTTATAATTGACAGAAGTTTGGGCATTAATTTGCTTTCATAATTAGGAAGCATTGATGAAGCCAAAAACAATATAACCTTTGTAATCCCTGGGATTTTCCCATTGATTATTAGCTTGTTTCAATTATAATTAAATGAGATATATTTCCTATCTTGAAAGCTATAGTGTGTTAAACTAGGTCAGAGAACCGATTTCTTGTGTGCTTCCTCTCCCCGTCTATCACATGGATATTTTGCATCATGATCATTGATAATAACTTCGCAGAAATTGTCCAAATATTATATTAATCTATCAAGCATTAAATCCAAAATCTTTAGCTTTTTCTGGCTGTTAATTTCGTGAATGTAAGAACTATATATATGCATGTGAATCGTTGCCATTAATGACTATCAGGAAGCTAGAATTACTCTTTATCAAAAAAAAAAAAGCATTACTATTACTAAAGAGAAAGGACAAAAGTTGTTGCAAGTATACAAGTTTCATTTTAATATCTAGTTAACGTAAAACCATTTAAATCCTTTGTTTTTTTCTTCTCTTCTTCTTCGGTTTCTGCAGACTAAGCTTTGTCTTTGCTCTCTCCAAGTCGGTTGTTCTACCCTCTTGGTGTAATAAATACCTAATGCTATCCATTGTAAGAAAGTTACACTGCTAATTGCACCTTCTTAACGATGATTTCGAAGATAAGAAAAACTGGCCTCCAAAGCCAAATGGATGAATTTATTATATGCAAGCATGGAATACTGCACTTTATATATGATCCATGTATATGCCTTCTTGCTTGATCGTTTGGATGTGAATGTGACAGCCAACGAATGTAGCGCATGGTGCATTGCCCCATTTATAGGATGCCAAACCATGCAAGTAATTTTGTATATAGAAGCCCAAGGATATTTTTCTCCATGAGCTAGCTCTCTCTCCCTGTAGCTAGTTTCCAATCTTATTATGGGCATGGGATTCATTATCTACCTAGCTAGCCACATATAAGGCAATGAAAAGAAACTGTGTAATCAAGAGACTTTCCTTTTATAAATAAAATCCCGAAATCTTTTTAGATAAATCCATAGTTATTTTCACTGCATTGATATGATCTGTTGATAGAAATTCGAAATTCAAAACTGTGACAGTAAGATTTCCAGCAATTTGCAGTCCTCTATTCGTATCCTGTTTTGGGCTGTATGTAGGCCTGGGCTAGACCCAAGTGTTTATGAAATCATCCGAGCACACTCTAACCCTGATCTAGAGAGAAAGAATTCATCTTTTATATACCCTCTGTGACCCTTTCAGGGCATTGAGCCTGGGCTAGTTCCAAAATGCCACAAGATTTTCTAAACACAGGCGGCCACAGAGCGTCACGATATAAACACGGCCCATGCGCAGGTGCGGAATTAGGACACAGAATTTTATTTTTTTTAAGCTCTCTTCTTCGATAAATTATAAATTTTATCTTTCTAAAAAAGGATTTTCTCATTTTACCCTCCTAAACTAAAATTCCCGCCCATGCCGCACAGTCAGCTAAAATGATGTGAGGCCATAATTACCGGTCGCTATTAATCCAGTGGCTGAGGATTGACCATCATGAACTGTTCGTACACCACATGAGCCATGTGCCATGGCGTGTAGACTGTAGACTGTAGACTGTAGCCTTTCCTTTCCTTTTTCCACTGTAGTAAATTCGCTTGCAATATTCCATAGCAAGCAAGCATCTAGGTCGCCGACTAAATTAATTGGGCCAAGAAAGGCAAGGATATGACTCTTATGCTTTTGACACGTGGGGTGCATTGCCATGCATGTGACACATTTGGAAAAGGGCATGTGCATTTGTGCAGAGGACCCCTCCACCACCTTGGCTAAGCATGTAACATCTCTGTCCATGTAGCAGAGCACGTGGACGGATGCAAGTGTGGTTTTGGTGCCGTTGCTCGATTTAGGTTAAGTTTGTTGTAGTTTTTATAAATTAATTTAACTTTTTTAATATTTTATTTGAGTAAAAGTTATAAGTGTGTTTTGTTAGCAATAATTCTTAACTTTAACAATACTTTCTGTAAAATTGAGTTAAGATTTCACTTTTTGCAATTTTGAACTTTTAAATTATAAATTCTAACTTATATAACATTCTCTCTTTAAAAAAATATTTTTATTTTAAATTATCTATGAAAAAATAATTTTTAAATTATATTTAAAAATCATAATTCAAAAAATGGTGTCAAACATACTCTTACACAACCTCAATTATGTTTCTTGCTTCGTGTCCCTAGAGTACGTCATATTATTCACATTCAAAACGAGTATTTGAATAAGAACGTCTAAAATGTAAAAAATATAGCATGATTGTTTTGTATTTTAAAAATGTTTTAATTTGAAAACAAATTAATTTTTTTTTACTTTAAATTAATTTTTTTGTGATTTTAGATTGTTTTGACATGTCAATATCAAAATAAATTTTAAAAAATAAAAAATATCATTTCAATATATTTTCAAATTAAAAATATTTTGAAAATCAATCACTAAAAAAAAAACCTTCAGTAGACTCAATAGTTGCTAGTATGGTATTGTGAAACATTTAATATATAGAACTGATAATTGAAGCAGGTGTTCTAATCGGAGGAGAGGAAATTAGCTAGCCAAAGGAATTAGGTGTACTTACAAAATAACTCAGTGCTTTAGAAGTGCATATCATTCAATATTTCATCTATTTAAATTAAATCACATATAATAATCGACAATATTTTTAAATTGATATAATTAAAGTAATTTAATATTGTACAAACAAACATTTCATAAAAATATATCACACAAATACATGTTATAGTTACTTTCTAGATGGTATATCAGTCACTACACTATCAAATTGACACATTACCATTAACAATTTAACACCCAAGTTCGGGTAAAAATTTAATATGAAAAGTTTGTTTATAATTTTTTTTAAAAAAAAGTGATGTATCAGACTGTGTGTATAACTCATGTATCTAAACTTGGTAGAATGTAAAGCCTAAATTATATGGGTTTGGCTTACTTTCATACTCAACACCCTTGGGATCAGCTACATGTTAAGCCCAAGCATATATAAATTTGAGAAGATGTCAAATATAACACCCTTGAGTTCAGCTACGTGTTGAGCCCAAGTACAAGTGAGTCTAGTAAGGTGTCAAACCAAGCACCCTTGGATTCAGCTACACGTTGAGCCTTAATGCATATGGGTATAAAGAGATATTAAATCTAACATCATTGGGTTCAGGTACGCGCATAGCCCAAATATATATGGATTTAGCAAGCTGTCAGACCTATATCGATCGTCCTTGGATTTCAAATCATTTCAACTCCAAATATATATGGGGTTCATAATCCTTTTAGGCCCCGTATTGGTTCACGAGGATTTATTTATTTATTCTTATGTCTTTTAACATGAAATGTTAAATATCAAGAATAATCATCTTCTCACATGCCTATGTGCCTAAAAGTCTCTTAATGGTCTACCTTATTTCTATCAACATTAATATTATATAAGATATATTTATTCCACGTTGATATTATGTAAGGGATATATATCCCTTATTCGTATTATATACGTGATATTTATATCTTGTTAATGCTATCAGGAGGAGATGACGTTCCAACCCCTCTATTCAAGAACATGATAGAGTTCAGAAGCTATATATACCCTCTAAACCACTCAAATAAAGGGTTCATATTTTTGCTACTCTCAAAGTATCCATACTCTTATTCTCAGAGCATTTATCATACACGGTTAACAACAAACACTCTTGTTCTTAGAATTTAAAGTTCATTCTCTCTTAATTTGAGTGTTTTTTTTTTAATCGGTCATCGGTTTCTAACTTGTTCAATTCAACCCCTATCAACCATCAAACTTTCAATTCCTTTCAAATTCCTTAGCATGTTTTTGCTAACCAAGTCACTTGTCTTCCTGTATTTTTTTTTATTTTGCAACCTTTTTTCTTTTCTTTTTATTTTTGTATAAAAGAAAAGGATAATTCTGGGGAATCCAAAATTGAGTTATGACAAAGGTCACTGACTTTGTCAACGGAAGATCCCTAAATACCACTAAAATGGACTGTTTTGTGGTTGTTAGGTCTTCTATCACCAAACATCAACTTTGTAAACTCTAAAGAAGAGAATATTGACGTGAATGTGATAACCTTGTCCTTTTAAGATTCCTTCACTATCAAGACAATGGTAGGCAGCATCCTTATGGGATATATTGATTAAACAGATTGGAAATACGTTGCCTATTTAGATTCAAATGGTAATTTATTTGCTCACAGATTTTATAGATTGAAGCGAGGATCGAACACGGGTACAGGTTGTGTAGATGTTGCTTCTCCGGATCTAGATCTTAAGGCCTATTCGAGTAGACTAGAAAACCTTGTGACATCTTTTTTAAGACTTTCTAACCTTTTTTTTTAATGTTGGGCTTCCAATTGGGCTCTCTTCGTTCTCCATTTGTATTCTTCTCAAGCGAGTGCTATAGGTACAGCTTAATGGGGGACCTATATGTCAACGTGCTAAATGAAAATCATGCAATTATATAAAGTAAATATAAGATGCAAAAGTGGTGATGTTATCAATAAGAAAAATGCATATTAAATATGGACTTGCCCTTCATGGGGTGACAACAGTCGTTATCCATGAATTTTAGGAACCTAATATCATTACCATGCCAACTAGAGAGTCCTTGTCTAGTCTTGCCTAAGTTCGAGCTTTTAATAGCCATTTGGCTTGCAATTCAAAACAGTTCCTTTTTGTCAACTGTAATAACTTAGATTCTTGTAAAATTCATATGTGAAGGCCATTTATCACCTGATAGTCTTGGAACTCAAGATGTCACATATTGGGCTTACCAAAGGGTACAACTTAATAGGAAGTTCTAGTCATTTAATGCATCAAGGGGTAAGTTACTATCTAGTTTAAAAGGGTTTCTCACATGCTCAATGATCATCCTTGAAAGGTCAATATAAGACATACAAGGAGTGTGAAGATAGAGGCCCCGAATAATATCAGATCGACAAACCAACCACTTCCAAACAAACAATCAAGTGAGAGTTGGATGATTTCACAAGTCTTACTCACGTTAAAGCCATTGAGGTATCATTACTTCCTCAATTATCCTAAAGTTTAGAGTGTGTGCTCAAAAGTGATGCATGGTGATATAAACATGAATGCATGCTAAAATAGTAAAAGCAAGAAAAAAAAATAGCACAAAAATGATGGTAATAGAAAGACAAAAAGAAAAACTTGGTCTAAATATCCCAGTGTATTCGTCATTCTATCACACCCGACATTGTGACGATCTTTAAAAAACTAGAAAAAAGAATAGATATCTGGCATCTTGTTTTTAGAAAGAAAAAGTCATGTTTAAGGAATTCTCACCTAATATTATGGTTACTAGAAACCCTAACTGATCTTCAGAGATTCTATGTCAATGGACTGGTTATGCTAGATGAAAGATATTATCACCCTAAAGTGTCTTACCTTAGGCAGACTGCATTACTAGTTTTGTTTTAAATTGTTATGGGTTGTTGTGTTATGTTATCAATTATTTGTCTATAATATTTTTTAACTTTGACGTCAGTAAATATTGGAATTGATATTTTTTACTTTGGCATTAATAAATATCAAAGTTGATATTTCTGACACTAGTTCAGTAAATACTGTGATTGATACTCGTCGTGAATCTACATACCTTAAACACTTATAAATTGAGTTTTAAAATGATCACTAGACAAGAATGACAAAAGTAGGCTTTGGACCCTTTCAAAGAGATGAGTTTTTGGTATTTTGTATGTAAGCCCAATGAACCATTTTATTTAGTCCAAGTTCTAGTGGGCTTTATAAACTTGTTATAAAGTCTATATGCAAACAAAATATATTTTTTTTATTAAAAAGTGATAAAACAAAAAAATTATAAAAATACTAAAACTTGCAAAAATATTTTAAGTTCTTTTTTATGCTAAGAAATAACAAGTTAATGCAAATACATTTTTTTATATTTTTTTAGGACTTGACCATGATGCAAATTGTAAGTGTGTGAGTAGAAATTTTACTAATCTACTCACACACCTACTTTTACAATCATCGAAAATACTCAAATCAAATACACATAATTAATTTGCAAAAATAAATTTCAACTCTAAATCAACCTTCAACGGTGTTGCTAAATAGGATGAGACTGCCAAAATAAAATCAGATGATGTAGTAATAGTGGGTTTCCCGCGGCGTGTGTTTGTCATGCGCCACCAAAGATGACGGTGCGTGGAATGATGCTCTAGTGTCCTAGATCGAACATGGCACAATAGATTGGGTAGCTTCCCCTTTCCTTTTCGTGTTTGTGCCTACGATGAGAATTAATGTTACTTGCAAAAATCAGAAAAGTTCACATAGCAAAATCAATTTAATCTCCTCTTATCTTCACAAATCTATTGTCGTTCTGGGAGGAAAAGATAGTGGCATGCAAGATAGAGTAAGAAGAGTTATTGGTCGCGTGACTCACGGTGCTAGTTAAGGGTTAGTGTGACTCATAGTGCTGGTGTAGGCTGACTATTTTGAAGGCTAGTTCGGCTAAAACAATTAAGTGAAGAAAGGTGTTGTTGTGAGAGAAAGGTTATGGGTATCGCATGATGATGGGTCTGTCATAAGTGGTGGTGTTTAGGGACTGTTGATGGTTGTCTTGGGTTAGTGGGTCTGTGACGGGGAGAGAGAGAGAGAGAGTGCAACGTAGGTTTATTGCCAATGAAAGCTTCGATTTTAGAGAGGGAGATGGAGATAGTTGTTGTGAGGCCTGCCAATAATTAAAGGGAAGAGTTGGATCTACCATAGGTGTGTTGGCGTTGGTGTGCTAGAATTAGTGGAGTTGTTGGTATGGGTGGTCGGCAGTTGGTGATTTTTTTTTTTAAAGAGACAACGACAAGAAAAAGAAAATGAGAGAGAAAAAGGAAGTGTTTTTTGTCGGGTCATCTATGGAAGATTTTTGGGTTATGTGTGAGAGAAGTTCTGGCTCTATGCTTTGTTTTTTTTATATATCTTTTAGGTTTACTCTCAAAGTAATTTTTTTTTTTTATCTCCCCTCAATATAGAGATTTTGATACCCCCCTCATTTTCTATACACTAATATTTTTATTTATAATACAAAAGTCTTAGAGCATATAGAATTGAAAATCCAAAACAAATTCTTCATCTTTTTTTAAATTTAAACTTGATTAGAGTTTAAATTCAAATTTGAAAATCAATAACTAAGATATTAAGATTATTTTTTTCAAACCAAAGATTAGAAGAGAATGATAAAAACATATTATAATTCCTAGTTTTTCCACAAGTTGACAAATCATTTTCAATCAAAATTAGTCCATGATCTTTTAATTCTAAATGTAACCCCCTTTAAAAATTAAAATAAAAACAAATGGGAACAAATTTAGATTACAACATCCCAAAAAACAATTCTTCCAATTAAAAAAAAAAGTCAAAAGCAACAAACCCGACTGGGCAATCAGTTGACGAAATTGTGGGGGGTAGGAGAGAATAATATGTCTCAAGTCCTTTCTACTGTACGATTCTGTCTCAAGTCTGCTTGTTTATTATTGTTCTCTTTACCGTGGATTAGATTGGATTGGAAAGAAAGCAATGCTCTACATTAGTACATTGAACTGTGACGAGAATATTTTAAGTGTGTGCTTGTCATGTATCTGGACAGCAAAGACACCAATTAAAAGTTTTGTTAGATATTTTGATTGTTTTGACATTTTTATATTGGAAGTATTCATTTGGTTTCAAAATTAATGAAAAAAGACTAAATTATAAATTAATCCCTGTGTTTTTAGTAAAATAATTAGCTATCCATTTGGTTTCAAAATACAATATTGAATCCTTATATTCTCATAATTGTTCCTAATTTAATTTTTTCCCTAAGAGATGTTCTTCGTTTCTAGTTAGATTCTTTAATCTATAGAAAAAGAGTGAAAAATACATTTAAGAAAGTTAATTTAGGAGCTTCAAAAGGCATCGACAATCAATTTTGGTAAAAGGATGAATTTGTGATTTTCAAAACTAGAAGGATTAACTTACAGGATCATTAAAGATGTAAGGACCACATTCAATTTACTCTAATGAAAGAAGGTTCGTGGACGTCAATTGATCTCAAAGGCAAACAATTTGTAGGCCATATACAATGAACGTGGAAAATGTTGAGCCGCATTCGTTTTCAAGCATCATTCTCGATCATTGTCTCTTCAAAATTATTCAAGCTAGATTACGTCTGAAAGAAATAAAAAATTATTGTTTTAGTTACTTGATATTTCTTTTAAAAAGTTTGATTTTTTTTTGTATTTTAAAAGTGTTTTTAAAAAAATTTATTTTATTTTATTTTATTTTTTATATAGTTTTGTATTGTTTTTATGGTGTTAATGTCAAAAATAAATTTTAAAAAATTAAAAAATATATTTTAAAAAAAAAAAAACTTTAAAAACAGCTGCTTCACCAAGGTTATAAGCAGACTATACTTTTTCTCATACACAGGTTCGAAAGAAAGAAGTGGGAAGTGGGTACTGACTTTTTTATAGTGGGGGATCATGAACAACATATACGTGTCACAATTCATTCCCTGTCAATGAGCTTAATCTACATTTTGCCCTTGTTGTCTGCCACGCAGAATCTTCTACAGTGTTATTTTTAAATTTTGCATGAAAATGGAAAAAAAATATTTTAACTCTACTTAAGATCCAATAACCCACATATATTTTAAATTTTTTGATGATTTTTTCTTAGTTTTCAGTATTTTTAAGATTTCTAGGTGTCGACTAATGATTAAGAAGATTTGTTCATTTACTTGACTTTCTAGGTTTTAATTTTGGAGCTAGTATTAAAGAGAATTTATTAAGAATTCTGCCACTACATGGAATGAAAGGGAAAGTTAGCTCGTGAAATTATAAAAATACATATGAATTTAATATATTTAAAAACAAGTATATTTAAAAATAAAAGTTACTGCTGCACTTTTTAAGGGTGATTTAAGATTCCAAGCTAGGATCCAAAGTCAAAAACAATGGGTGGGAATTCCCGTCCCCAGTTTTGAGAGAGACAGGGAGGGTTTCCTTTGAAGATGATGAAGTTTCAAAAGGTTTCATGAAATCATCTCCCACTAAACTTTCTCCCTCCAAATCCAATCAAATCGGGCAAAGTAAAAATTCAGCTTTATGTATGGGTCCATCAGTGGTTAGTTCTTACATTTTCTGTGTACATGGTAATTATGCGGATGCAGGTTTTTTTTTTGAAGTTAAAATTATATAAAAATAATATTTTTTTGATATTAATATATTAAAATCATAAAAAATATCTAAAAATACTAATTTTAAATAAAAAATATTTTAAAAAACAGACTATAAGAAAAGAAAAAACACTCCCGAAATGCTCTCTTTACATCATTTGCTATATAATATATATAATAGCATATGATAAGAACTAAACCTCATGCTTAACACGACTAATTAATTAGCAGCCGTGTCCCTTCCTTCTTCACCAAATCCAAGGGAGAAAAAATCATGTGATATCAAGAACACTATTTGTATTATTTTCAGTAGCTAGGCAAAATGGTTACGCCAACCATAGAGATTTATCGTGATAACCAACCGAAGTTTTACTTTTCTCCCCTTGTTTGTCTCCCTTTTCAATGTTTCTTTCTTATGATTCTTGTTTTTTGGTTCCTACTACCGTTTTTGGTATATGGTGGCCGATGAGAAGCGTTTCAGGCTTCCTTCTGGAAATAAAAATAATTGTTATGACAGAAAAGTAAAATGAGAGGTTATCAAAGGATACTTCATGCTTTCAACTTCGTCATTTGCTCTTGTTTTGAAGAATCTTCTTCCTACAGTATGCATGTATATAGGTGCTCTTTTAAATAAAATTCCTCCCATCAATTCACGACTTATAAAGAAACTACTCAAAAGAGCTCGAGAAGAATTTCTATTTATTAGTGTTTATGTTAAATTATGCCAATAAATAAATATAAAAGCTACCTAAATCCAAGAATTTGGATGAATTGTACAGGTGATGTTCAGTTGCAGATAATGAAAGTAGAGATAATTTCATGGTGGTTGCAACTTTTAACAAATCTCTTGGTATTCGATTCTTCACGAAAAAGAAGAACTTGAAACGTAACAAAAAAAATAAATAAATAAATTATTTTCTATACATAGCTACGTACTATATTGCCAATTAGTTTTTACATTTTTTGTTATTCTAAATTATCATTTCTTCTTTTTAAAAATAATTCAAAGTACTGTGTGAAACAATGAATATAATGAATTTCTAACTCCTTTTGTTTTTATAAATTGAAGACCACGGATCGAACATGACAGTAAGCACATGGATAATCCTGATTGTAAACATAGTTAATTTAATAGAGGGACTCAGCCATCAAATAATTAAGCAGAGGAGAGACTCCTCGACGAGTAAAACTATATATCATGCGTGTATTTAACCCGTTTACTCATCAATATATCTGAAACTGAAGATTCTGCATGTAAAGTGGCATTTTCAAAACATGGAAAATGCTTGTCTTAAATTCTTATCCGGCTACCACTTCACAGAGAAGTCTGAGTTGAGTGCTAGGGTATATACCATTACTAAAATCAGGTGCTAGCTAGCATGCAGCTTGCGACGCATCTATGGTAGGCTTTTTTACAGAGAATGTGAAGCAGTATTAACACACAAGGAAAATGAGCAGAATATTATAGAGCAACAATGGTCGTGGGGTTCTTGACTTTCATCCTTAGCATGTTTTTTTTCCTTCCATGTGATCTGGAGTTGCGAAAATTCTCTTCATATCTGCTCAAAGTTATTCTAAAACACCTAACATTTTCATCATAGCTTACGTCTTAAACCTGAAAAGGCGTAGGAACAATGGGATCACCTGCCAGCTATTTTTCCCGGCTGCTGTAATTGTCATCTTTAGAAAGCTTTAAAATCTTGGGATGTGATTGGGACTGCTCACGGTGCACTGCAATCTCAGAGGGGACGACTATATTTGATCGAGAGCTTCATGTTTTTGGTATTTCTATTTAAAAAAAAAAATGCAGGGAGGAATCTTGATCTCAAGTGAGCAGAAAATGCATGGTAATGGAAAATAAATTTGTGTTGCATGTAATTGTATCACTTTCAAAAGATTATTTACCAAGACGACATTTCTTTTCCCGTTTTCAGCAATATCAAGTTCTTTTAATTGCGTAATGTGGTAGTTGTCTGCCCAAAAATTCGATGGAAGCTTGAAAACTCGATCTCTTTCTGACGCAAGTAACAGGAGACTTTCGGTCCTCTTTGCTTTCGACCTTTCAGCATGATCCTCACATCCTTCATAATAAAAGGTGCGGATAATTTCCTTTTTTAAGTATTCAAGAATATTAATTTGCATGACTTAATTAAAAGGCCCATCATTTCAATGTTAATCTACACTTTATAAATACATTATTAATTTTTAAATAAAATATAGTACAAATCCTTGATTCATCAATAAAAATAAGACATTTTTATCTATAGATATACTTGATTTATGGTTTTTTTTATTTGATTATCTGGTATTTTTTAAAATTTCCCTAAGGATTTTTATAATTTTTTTAGAGTAATACGGATTATCTCATTTTTTTTTTGTTTTTACTGGATCTACCTCTATTACAACTATTTTTTCTGAAAACATATTCAACTCAATTACCAAAAACAAAACACTAGTAGAAGCATTAATTTTATAATTAACTCACCTTCTTATCAAAGCTATCTTCAAACTTTTGCAATTAATCTCTTGTATTCAGCCTTTTCTTCATTCTGCAGGTGTGCATGTAGATCACCCGTCCAATTATTCAATTTTTTTTTAAAAAAAAACTTTATTCTATAACTAAGATTAAATTAGCATCGGTTTGGTTGATGAGTAGTCTTAAGACATTTGTTAAAAATTAACTGCAATTTCTAATTAATCTTCACTTTATTGTTTTGTAATAAAATTACGGCTAACACAGTACTTTAAATTATTGATCAAGATATAATTAGTCTCCGAACATTATCATTCAATAATTGTTTAATTTATTCAACTACACATTATTGTAACTTGAAGTCAAGTCACAAGTAGCTTTCACTTCTTTTTTTATTTTAAAGAAAATAGCATTCAAAGTTTTTAGGTGAAGAGTTTTTTTCCTTCCCTTTTTAGGAGTGAATTAATGAAGGAGATGCTAGAGGAAATATTGTTGTTTTACATATGTAAAAAAAATAAGTATTTTTTTACATTGAGTATTGAGATTAAATATAATATAACAAATTTACATATTAAAAAAAATAGGTATATTTTTTTTAAATTGAATGTTAAGATTAATAATAATATAATAATCTTAGTTATAAAACTCAAATCAACCTGACAAGTTGACTCAGGATCCAGACAACTCGGGGCTTTAATCGATCTGCATTTAAAAAATATATAGAAAAGATTGTTGTGACCTAACTCGGTCAAAATAGGTTAATCCAGGACCCAGACAACTTGAGATAAAACCCAACTAAAAACCCATTAACTCGATCAAAAACTTTGTTTGACACTCTCGACTCGTTACTTGAGCCTTGTCCCTGATCAACCTTGAGTTATGTTTTAAAACTGTAATAATAATTATTTTTATCTTTACATACTGAGAAATTTTATTGTACTCGGGGAGTAACTAATGACATTTTATTAGTTACTCTCTAGGCCAACTTTTAAAAAAAATAGATATAATTAAAAAAAAATCTAGGTGTAGATATTCTTATTGTTTTTTGTGGGTCATGAGTTTCATCTTCTCTCTTCCTTTTATGTTTATCTTTTTTTTCAAGATGGACTTAGTGAGTAATTATTAAGATACCATTTATTACTCTTTGATCACTATAAAAAAATTTATTAACATAAATAAATTTAATTTGAATTAATAATTTTTTATATTGATATTTTATCGGTAAAAAATAAAAAATATTATTTTTTTCTTAATTAAATATATTTTTATCTCTCTTATTTTTGTTTGTTTTAATGTTAAAAACAATATCCATTCACTATATAAATCTCTTATTAGCATTGTTTACATCAACGTCCCCGTGTCTGTTATCTCTTACTCTCTCTTTTTTTTTCTTTATTTACGTTTGAGACTTTCTTTCTTTTCACCTTTCCCACCGTTACATCTAAACACATTTCAATTAATTTCCACACGAACACACGTGTACTTTATCTTCCATCCAATCACATGGTAGATGATTATTCAATGAATTTTTTTATTACTCTGCCTATTTGTTATTGTCGTACTTTTAAATCACATTCACTTTTCATTCAAAAACAGTTTTTTGATGATAGGTAATGCTTATGTTTTAAAATATTTTTTATTTAAAAATATATTATTATTATTTTTAAAATTTTAATTTTAATATCAGTACATCAAACTAATTTAAAAATATAAAAAAAAATTTAACCCATCTTTATTTGGACCGTAATCCTAAACAAATCCTTAATCAATATTTATTTTCTTTTGAAATTAAATTAAGTGTGGCTTTTAAAATAAAATTATTTTGGTTTTGAAACAAAATAGGGTATTCCAAGCTTTGAACCAAAAGAATAAGTACTTCTTGTCATATTGTTTTTTAATTAAAATGATATTTTTTAAAAAATATTACATGTACCAAAGATGCTAGTATTCTACACAATTTTGTTTTGAAAAAAAAAAGATATATCACTGACTGTAGCGAAATGATGTGTTTATATATATATATATATTATCATGATATTTAACATCTTTTTAGTTTGTTGAACTTAAAAAATTACTCTTATAAAAAATATGAAGATATGTAATGTACGTCTAAAAGGTTATAAATCATTTAATATAAACGTAATATATTTATTACAGTATTTTTAGAATGATGCAATATTTATTGATAATTTTGATATTTCAAATACTATTTTATTGTTGTAAATAATTATAAGCACAGTACACTAGCCCCTCACCAAGTATTATTTTAATCTTATAACATAATGTAATACAACAATATCAAACACAAACTCAGTCCTAGTACGTAGTTTATCAAAACTAATTAAATAATACTTATAATATAAAATAATAATTAAATAGTTTCATGACCAACTCTTACCTATCTTCTATTTAGTAGTTTTTTATATTAAAAATGCCATCTTCTCATCAAATACACTCCTCTTATTTACTTTATTTTTTATTAAAATAAATTGAAAAGGAACATAAAATTAACATTAATAAATTCATAAGCATAGGGATCGAATATATATTTTTTAAATCTACAAGGACTAACTAATTAGTTTCGTTAAACTATAAGGAGTAAAATATAATAAACTGTTGCTCGCTAGAGCGCGTGCAGGACTTTCACTGTTTGTGGTGGCATTTGATCAATGGTGGTTGGGTGTGTTACATATTCATGCTTTATGCAATTAGACCACACTTGTGTGGCCAATCATTAATTATTTTTCCAATTATAACTTCTCCTCATTAGATTTATTTTTACTAAATTCAACCAATCATCAACGACAAATAATCTAACCCGCGCAGATCTTATTCCATATACCGAGTACCTGCACGGAAACATCACAACCACTGTTTGCTACGAGGCAGTGCTTGATTTTGTGATTAGATCATATTTTTAAAATATTTTAATTTATTTTAGTTTTAAATATCTCCAATTAAAGATAAAAATATGTGATGGTGCAACGTACAATTTTAGTGGGATTTGAAGAGGGTGGATCACTTGGGAGCTCTTACATCGTAAAATTACTTGGCCTAATTCCATGTAAAATTAGTTCTTTAAACTAAAATCCAAGATTTATTGAGGGAGATGGACATTGATATGAGTTATTTTTCATATAAGAAATTAGTTGAAGCATAGGTTTTATAATAAATGAAAGAAAAAGGTCCATAGACTTTTTTTTTTTTTTAGTTTAACGTGGGTGTCCGGGCCAGTTTGCGCGCACCTCGACTAATCCTACGGGCCCTGAAGTTAACGACCATGTAAGCCTCCAGTGGCCATCATATGAGCAACCACAGGGCTCGAACCTGAGACCACAGAGGGAGCAAACCTCTTGGTCCCAAGCTTTTACCACTGGGCCACCACCTAGATGGTTGGTCCATAGACTTTTTGAAAGAAGAGGACATGGATATAGATTTTCATAGAGATAATACGTGGAGGGAGAAAAGATTATTTAAAATTTAATTGGTTTTATATATGTAAAAAAAAATTTCTTTTATAATTTATTTAAATATAAATCCTGCAACTCATATTCATATACAAAACTTGTTTTTTTTTTTCCGATCATAAATAACTCTTATGATCTTGATAAGGTCCGAGTTTATTTCATGGTACTTGTGGGCCAAGTTGGTATCTGGGATATCTGGTTAATCTCCTGATTTTGATAATCTTATCTATTTTTTCTTGGCAAGGTGGCTAGTGAATCATGCTTAATACTTGCAAAAGGTCCATTCTTATGTATTTGAGGACTCTTTAATGATTAATGAGTATAGTTTGAGAGAAAAAAGGATCATAATTTAGGGGGGAAAAAACATTAAAATAGATATGCTATTTTTTTGTGGAGAAAAATTGAACCCTCTACGAAGGATATCACCTTTTCTTTTATACCCACCTCCCCGCACTCTTTATTGAAGATAAAGAATTAAAATATCAGCAAAATATTTATAACTTTTCAGGGTAAAATATCTCTAACTCATCAGGATAAAATATTTCTGGCATTAAAAAAGCATGGGCTCAACCTACATATATCAAGGCTCAACGCTTGACTAAGTTCAGATATAGTGGGTTTGGCAGCTTGTTAGGCTCATATATGCCTAGGCTAAGTGCTTGGCTGAGCCTAGAAATGGTGGGCTTGGCAGCCCGTCAGAACTACATATACTTGGGCTCAACACTTGGCTAAACTCAGAGATTGTGGGTTTAGCAGCTCGCCAAAACCACATATGTAAATGGTGGGTCTGACAAGTTACCAGATCTACATATACTCAGGCTCAGTGATTGGTTGAGCTCAAAGATGACGAGTTATTACCCTTTCTTTGATCATTCTTTTAAAGGGCAGATCTAATAAAAAAACAATAAATATTGATCCATCAATAATCCCTCAAATCTTTGGATTTTATACGCAAAGATTTTTAAAAGTACCTGTTAGAAAAAGATGAGACCTTTTTTACTGTCCCTATAAGATCTTATGTGTCCCACATAGGACTATAGGGATCTTCAAGCCCAAGTGGCTTATCCTCACTAGGAGAAAGTGTCTCTTGGGAAATAAAACAACAGTTGACTTTCAATGCAGTAATTGAGTGGAGTTTTTAGATTTGTGATGACAAGAAATGTTACTCATCCAACGGTGAGAACAAAAAGTTTGTTTCTTTATAACCTTAGTTGTTCTTGCTTGTGGATTTTCTTTTACTTTAACTTTCTGTGATTTTTTTGAAAATTTGCTCCTGCAACAAAAGACCCATGATCATCTTTTCCCTAATTCAAGAAAAGACCCCCTTCAGACATTTCCCCTTCTATAAACTTTTTACTCATCTTTCTTTCAAACAGAACAAATAAACCTCAAGAATGTCAAATCCGTCTCTAAAACGAGAAGCACTCATGTCCTTGGCGAGGAGTTCAGGTTCCAATTAGAGCCTAAAAAAGCAGCAAGGGATAAAGGTCTATCAGACTGGGCCTCAAGACAAGAAGAGGTGCTACATTGGCATCATTCTCTAATAAGAAAGGGAGAAAACCTTTATATATGAGTCATTCTCCTTCCCCCACCAAAGATACCTAGTTCAAGAGGTCTCAAACGAGTCCCTCTCCTAACCTTGTAAGAGACATCTAGGAAAGATGGAGGTTTCCCCACACTTCTATGTACAACGTCTCTAACAATGTAAGTGTTATGGATATAGAATTTATGGCCCGCTAGTAACCTCGAGAGTACATGGCTCAGATATCTGACCCTGCTGAGCGTATGAATGAGCAGACCCTAGGCTCCACTCTAGGTTATTTTGAAATTACACCCCCCCCAACTGTATGTATATGATGGTGCAATCCTTCCCTCTTAAAAGAGTTCGTAAGGGATGTGTTTAGCTATCAATTGGGTCTAGGTAAGCTGCACCCCAATGGATAGACAATCATGTCTTTTTTTAATAATTTTGTAGGATCATTAGGCTCGGGCCTACTATAAATATTTTTAAAAGCTATTATTAATTGGTTGTTGGCATCGATCACAGAAATGACATACAGTGGTTCTTCACCTTCATAAACAGAAACAATGATGCCAAGAAGAACATGTTGGCTGAGAAGTGGAGGGGGGAGATGGTTGGTTGTAAGATTCATTGGGACAATCAATCATGGAGAAGGACTGCAACCCATCTAGGGTTGTTCCCACTACTATAGGGGTCCCCATGAAGTAAACAACAAGCCTTGTCTAAGCTCGGATGAGAAGAAGAACTATGTTGTGTTATAATCGACTTTAACTGAGTATAAAGTTAATAAAATGGACCAAAAATACTACTACGTTGTTTTCCAAGGTAGCTTGCTGCCCTTTTTTTGGTTTGATTTGGTGATTATCATTTTTAACAATTACTCTTGGTACACCTTTATGATGTGTGCCCACTCTCGAAGGCCTTGGTGACTAAAAAAGGTTATGTGAGAGAGGTCGTGGTTGCAAACATGACAAATCAAGTTGTCTTCGAATGACTGCATGGGAAGAAATATGTTGTGAAAGTCTAACTGCGGAGCATTAAAATGACTTATTCTATGTTGAAGTACACTAAAGGACCAAACACAGGGTTTTGCCTTTAAACTGGACTCTTGTAAAAAATCACTCAAGGCCACCTATAACTAGGTGGTTCCCCTAAGACAGAAGCTCCTTAAAGCAATGGCCTTTCAAGCTCGTTTGCAAGTTGAGCTTACTACTAGGCAAGATAAGCTTGCTGTTTCTAAGGAAGATGCTTAGCATTCTTAGGCAAAGTTGAAGACTTTAAAAGCTTTTTTAGGGAGTTTCAAGGATTTTTCACGAGGTCGGCAACTTTAATCGAGAAGGTGGAAGACAAGATATTCCTTGTAATGTCCAATCTGTATTTCTTCAATCTCTTAAGGGAGATGCAAATGGATTTCAGTACAGCCTTCTATCTAGTCCTAGTCACTGATTTCGCAGACATGTTCTTGGTTAAGGCCGCTATAGCCCAATAGGAGGAGTACCTAACTGAGAAACTTGAGTTAGATCTTAGACCCCTTTGTACACATGTATACATATTTTTTTCTTTTTTCTTTTTATAAAACTCATTTATCTCAATATTGATTTTCATGAGTCTAAAGTTCTCGTGTAGAAATCTTATTTGGGTCTAACACGCACACTTGGTAAAATATTTCTGGATCTAATGCCTATATCTAGTAAAATATTTTTAGGTCCAACACCCATGCTTAATTAAGCATTTCTTGTGCTAGGCAGCAAATTATCTAACCTTAATAGGATTTAGGAGGGTCCTACCTTCTTGAAATAAAGAAAAGGTGTCATTTCTAGACATCTTTTTATCAGTTTAGATGTATTGTGTGATTGCATTAAGAAGACTATGACAATCTCTACCAAGGTAAAATATGTCATAGCATTAGAGAGACGTTCATTCTTTCCAAAGTAAATGTATTATCATACTAGAAAGAGTGAATTCATCCGATCAATGAAAGGGTAAGGGGCTCATACCTTGGGGAAAACATGAAGAATATAAAACATCATTATTTTGAATAATTTAATTCATATACAAGAGACCTACATTCTTGATCATTGATCATAATACATTTTTATCTCCCATTGAGGTATAATCAACCAAAATAACATTATATTTTTGACCCTAAAGAGGGAAGAGGATGGAGTTTCTCCAATAGAGGTTTTCTAGGTGGTCGTCAAAAGGACTCCTCCTATATCAACATAATTCTTTGGATTGTTGTGAAAGTATGACTAGCGAACGAGAAGTCAACTTCTATACTTAGGGATGGTCTACCCTACCACGTTTAAAAACTTGGATGAAGTCATTGGCCTGTAATAACTCCAGAAGTTGTGCGGTTTAAACCAATATTTTGCTAGTACACATTAAAAGCATTCTAAAAACTCAAGACTCCAACTCTGATGGTAATTAGGGATGATGATAGATTGCCTTTTGAAAGAGTAATCAATGGATCTTTGATCATTTTCTTACAATCAACACCATTGATAAGGACCAAGTTTATCCCATGGGCTTGTGGCGCAAATTGGTATCTGGAATATTTGGTTAATATCCTGATTTTAGTAATCTTATCCATCCATCCTTGGCAAGGTGGTTGGTGGATCATGCTTAATACTTGCAAAAGGTCCCTTTTATATATTTGGGGATTCTCTAATGGTTAAATGAGTATAGTTTAAAAGAAAAGACAGTAATAATTTAGAAGAAAGCCCTAAAATAGACATGCCATTTTGTTTTGGAGAAAAATAGAACCCCCTTCTTTTATACCCCCTCGCATTATTTATTGAAAAGGAAAGGTTAAAATATCAGCAAAAAATGTCTTTGACTTCTTAGGATAAAACATCTCTGACTCGTTAGGATAAAATATCTCTGGTGTTAAAAGAGCATGGGCTCAGCGTTTAGCTTAACCCAAAGATGATGGGTCTGGTAGTTTGTCAGACCTATATATACTTGTGTTCAATGTTTGGATGAGCTCAATAATGGTGGGCCTGGAAGCTCGTCTATAATTACACTTTATAACTAAGCCCATGGCTATATGCCTAAGCTATACCCAAAAACTACTTTTATGACGGCTTCAACACATAAAAAATATCATCGGGACTCAGGAGCTCTGATGAGAAACAAAAGGTAACATTATCCACTGTAAGTATTTTCTCCCCCACTCTTACTAGGTTAAGTCTTCCGAGCATATATGTTTGCAATCCTTGAAAGGCTCTGGTGATACATGACATAACTATACAAATATTTTATACATTACATACACCTCCAAAAATATCCTAGATATTTATATTAAATATCTTAAATATTTTTAAAGATATTTATCTTAATAAGCATGGATTTATCTCTTTAGCCAAAGCGTGGCCAAGGCCAATAGACTAGAGCTCATCTTTCTAAGGCTCATCTCTTTAGACTTTAGGTCTAACACAACACAAGTCTAATACATGATTTAAACAAGGCTTAAGAAATATTTAAGCCAGAATAATACTTATTCTTCTTGTTATATGTATAAACACTATACTGACTTTAGCTTCAGGGTGTTTTTCTTGCAAGTGTCGATGGACCTACCAAGTTTTTCGGATTTGGTTTTATCCGCCCATAGAAAAGTGCCACTGATACTTCCAAGGATTTTTTCCAGCCTCATCAGTAAGTAAATGCAATCAACTTAGACCTTGATTGTTTTGATGGGATGTTCTTAAACATACACTTATAGGTTTATACCATTTATAAATCTTATAATTAAAAATTTTTACCATCCAACTTTTTTACAAGATATGTGACGTAGCAAGCACAATCCCCCCCTTTTATAGGGTATTTGAAAATTATATTTTTCTATATCTAACCTTTATAGATGGTTTAAAAACAGTTTAATTTTTTGAAAGATTAGATTTGAAAAAAATAAAAATAGAACTTTGTGTTCAAATACAATATTTTTCACTTTAAAAATAATTTTTTTTTAGTTTTTCAAATTTATATCGAGTTTGAAAAATATATTTTAGAGGTTCTCCATAGTTTTTCATTACAAGTTTTTCATTGTTTTTCAAATAAGAAAAATGAACAAAACATTTTTTTCTTTTATATACAAATACTTTTTAGCCAAGCAATTATTAAAATTATTTTTTACATGTATTTTTTTCATGTTTAGTTAGAGTCATGACTTTAATTTTTATTGTAAATCTGATATATAGATTTTTTTAGTTGGCATTATATTTTTTTCATGGTAATTTTTAATTTGAATAAAATAAAAATAATATTCTATAATTATAATATCACAAATACAAAATATTAAGATGACTATTATAGATTATGGTTTTTTTTTAAATAGTTGTGATATTTGATGTATTTCTTATTGTTTTGGTGAAAAAAATTCGTTTTTATCTTCAATAAATGAACGCACTTTCTAATTTTTTGTTGGAAAGGGAAAAGATATATATATATATATATATATATATATATATATATATTATGTTACTGAACACATCCTTAAAATCTCTCATCTAAAGCTTGTTTTTCTCTCTTTGGAGGTGGCTCTCATTCCCTAATCTTTGTGACTGGGTTCTTTTTTAGATCCACCATTTGAAATAGATTTGATTCTATAAGGCTTTTATTTTTAGTATTTCCTTTGAATGATCTCTTTATTTTGAAACCATAGGTTAGATGGATTTAAATAGGAGTTTCAAATTTCTGAAGGTTTTTGTAGTGAGGAGTTTGTGTTTTATTTTTGAAGGTTGTCGCAAGTTTGGATGATGATTGGTTTTTTTTTTGTTTTTGTTGTTGAAGGTTTAGTGAGTGGTGGTGTAGGTATCATTTGTCATAGAGACTGATTATTGACATGTATTGCATTGCAAATTAGATTAATTTTTTTATAATATAAAAAATATCTAAATATTGTTAATGTATATTTTTTAAAACAAATTAATTACGATCTCAAAATACAATGTATATTGAAAAATATCTTTTTAAAATATCAATACGACGATACATTGGATGCTATTTTCTAAAAAAATACTAAGAAGGTGACAAATTAAATCGACCCGAGTTAACTTGTCAAATCCACAACCCATATTATGATACCGTGATAACCCTATGTCATCAAAATAAACTATGAAGGTCAGTTCCTAATCAACCTAGTGTCAACTGATAAAATTAAAAACAAAATATTAAAATTAAAGAAAGACAAAAAAAAACTACCTAAGTCAACCCGAGCTAACTTGCTAGACCCGTAACCCGAGTCATGAGATTAAGATAATCTTATAGAAATAAATTATTAAAACCGATTTTCAACTAATCCAATGTTAAAAGATAAAATTAAAAAAAATCAATTAAAAATAAGGAGAAAAAAAATCTCATGTCAACCCAGGCTAACTTATTAAACCCGCGATCTGGGTTATTAGAATATGATAACTTTATAAAAAAATAAATAAAAATATTTACAAAACTCTATTTCTAACATATTCAATGTTGAAGGTTAAAAAAAAAAACTAAATTCATAAGAACAGGATAACTTCACATAAAACAAATTGAAAAAAAAAAATACAAAACTCGATTGTTAAACAAACTAATATTGAAGGATGAATTTGAAAAAAAAATTAAATAAAAAAAGAAGATTGAGTTGTTGGAGGGTGGAATTGAAAAAATTATCATTCAATTATAATAGGATCTACGAAAATGAACTGGGTTAACTCAAACTAACATGCCAAACCCCACGTCTTAGGTCACGAGAACAACTCCATGGATAGAAAATTGAAAAAAACTATGAGCCCAATTAAAAAAAATTATTGAATTAAAAAATGACTAGAAAAATATGAGCAGAGGTAACCTGAATTAACTTGCCAGACCCGCGACTCAGATCATGATATCGAGATAGTCATATAGAAAGCAAATACAAAAAAAATTAACAAAGCCAAGTTTCCAACCAACACAAATTTAAAGATGAAATCTAAAAAAATCAATTAGAAAAGAGGTAAAAAATTAACCCGAGTTAACCTGTTAAAAACATGATCGGAGTCATGAGACCAAAATAACTTCATAAAAAGAAAATAAAAAAAATTACAAAGTTCTATTTCTAACATATCCAATGTTGAAGGTTGAAAAAAAATAATCCATGAGACCGAGATAATTTCATATATAGTAAATTGAGAAAAAATATGAAACTCAATTCCTAAACAACTTGATATCGAAAGACAAAATTAAAAAAAAATTAAATAAAAAAACAAATAAAAAAACAAATTATTTTTTTAAAAAATATATATTTTTTAATTTTTTCAAATTAATTTTCAAATTATTTTAATATGATGATATTAAAATAAATTTTAAAAAATAAAAAAAATTATTTCAATGAATTTCCAAATGAAAAACAATCGCTACCACAAAACAAAATGGGCTCTTAATAAATGTTTTTGTATTATGAATTATTTTTTAATTTTTTTATCTAAAAAAATTAAATTAATATATTTTTAGATATTCATGATAATTTTGATATTTTAATATTAAAACTAAAAAAATTAGAAAAATAATATTTTAATATATTTTTAATAAAAAATTATTTTTAAAAACACGTTGTTACACACTAGTAATAAACAAACAAGGTGCATCCTACATTTTCTTTGAGCCACGTGTCATCCGACCGACTCGTTTCGATGATTTTTATCTGCAAATAAAACAACCAGGAAGGAGGGGTCCGATGGTGGTTTTGTTTTGGAAGGTAAGATTTCTTCAAGGCAAGAAGAAAAATAAAAATAAAAATAAAAAGGCAAGTTAATTAAAGAAGAGAGTGAAAGAAGCGTTATTTTTTGGCAGAAACAAAGAAACGTTTTCGACAGATAGAAAGAGAGAAAAATAAAACAAAACTTTTGAGGGATGACTTGGACTTGTTGATTCAAAAGGGCGTCCAAGTTCTCTTCATGTATGTGTTCGTTCCCCCCACCGGGTCCCACCTCATATCTATTGTCCCTTTTCTCTCCCTCCCTCCCTCCCTCCCTCTCTCTCCTACAAAACAACGGCGGGGACGGTTCACTTTAGTCTCTCTCTCTCTAGAAGCGTTTTCTTTTCTTTTTTATTTTTTTTCTTCGTTTCAAATTTGCTTTACATCCAGCTACAGAGTGCTGTTTTTTCTCCCTCTCTATCTCCCTCTGCACGAAAGAGAAGGGATTTTTATTCTATTTTCTTAGGTCTTCATATACACATAACCTAGTACAGTTTGTGCAAAACCAGTTGGTGGTTTTGGGTCTATTGAGTGTCTATCTCCCCCTCTCTCTCTCTATTTTTTTTTCTTTCATTTTTTCCAAGAGAGAGAAAAAAACACTGTTGGAGTTTGGTGGTACAAGGTTTTGCTTCTACTATAAAAAGATGATGTATTGCTTGGATTGGTTTCCCATACATAAAATGTGTAACTGCAGATTTCAGCTCTTCCTGTCTCTTTAAGTATAAGTGTATGACCATATAACTTTCTGTGTATGCTTCTATGCCACTGCATGTTAGAGATCAGTAAAGAAGATCTATATGACCGTATAACTTTCTGTGTATGCTTCTATGCCACTGCATGTTAGAGATCAGTAAAGAAGATCTATCTGGGTTTCTTAAGGTACGGGTGCTCTTTCTCTTGTTAGGCTGCAATGTCTTTTCTTGTTTTTTTATTAGTGGGTTTTTGTTCATTTTTTGTGAGAGAGGAAAAGTTGGTGGGTTTTATCTTTTTTATTGCTGATTTCTTTTATCCAGGTTAAACTGTTTTTCTTTTATAAGTGGGGTTGATCTTTTGGCCTGTGCCTTTGATATCTTTCCTTTTCTTCTCTAGCAAAAAAGTTTTATTTAATTTTTTATCGATGAAATCATGAAAATGTCATGTTCTATGTTACTGTTTCATCTTCTATTTAATAGTAATTAATTATATATCTAAAAATCAGAGAGAAGAGAGAAGGGTATGCTAAAGTATAGGATATGAGAGATTAACTAATATATGTGCATTTGTTGTAGATCCCCAAATTACGCCCAATTAATTCCTTCAAAATCTTAATGGGATTTTAATCTTGTTAGAGTTTTGTTTTTGTTTCTTACAGGAAATGAGAATTGAAGCTGGAGATGTTTGATTTCTATAGTTAAAGGCAGCTCTTTTGCAAAAAAAATTTGTAAAAAAGAGAAAGATTCAAACTTGTTGAGCTCATAAATGGATTGAGATAGAGGGAGCAGCCCATTATGGCCGCAATGTTAAAAGCATTAGCTCCTGGGCTGCTGTTGATTTTTTTATTCCTGATATCAGCATCTGCGAACGACAACGAATTTTCACGATGTAATTGTGAAGATGAGGGCAGTTTATGGAGCATAGACAGTATTCTTGAGAGCCAAAGAGTGAGTGATTTCTTGATTGCTGTGGCCTATTTTTCAATCCCTATTGAGCTGCTGTACTTCGTTAGCTGCTCAAATGTCCCATTTAAATGGGTTCTCTTTGAGTTCATTGCTTTCATTGTTCTATGTGGATTGACCCATTTGATCAATGGCATGACCTATGGCCCCCACACATTTCAGCTTATGCTTGCCCTAACTGTCTTCAAGATATTAACTGCTCTGGTTTCTTGTGCCACTGCGATTACTCTTTTCACTCTCATTCCTTTGCTTCTCAAAGTGAAGGTGAGAGAATTCATGTTGAAGAAGAAGGCATGGGATCTTGGTCGTGAAGTTGGGATTATAATGAAACAGAAAGAAGCTGGGTTGCATGTTCGAATGCTTACTCAAGAGATTCGAAAATCGCTTGATAGACATACGATTCTGTATACTACCCTTGTTGAGTTATCAAAGACATTGGGGTTGCAAAATTGTGCTGTTTGGATGCCTAATGAAATCAGAACCCAGATGGACTTGACTCATGAGTTAAATAGAGGTAATTATTTGAGTTCAGATAATCTTTCAATTCCAATCACTGATCCTGATGTTCTTAGGATTAAACAAAGTGAAGCAGTAAACATGCTTAGGCCTGACTCTGCACTTGCTGCTGCAAGCCATGGGGAGTCTGGTGAGCCAGGGCCTGTAGCTGCAATTCGAATGCCGACACTTCGTGTCTGCAATTTCAAAGGAGGGACTCCTGAGATAATTGAGGCCTGTTATGCAATATTGGTGTTGGTTCTCCCAGGTGGACAACCCAGATCTTGGACCAACCAGGAAGTAGAGATAATTAAGGTGGTAGCTGATCAGGTGGCTGTGGCTCTCTCCCATGCTGCAGTTCTTGAAGAGTCCCAGCTTATGAGGGAGAAGTTGGAGGAGCAAAACCGAGCTCTACAACAGGCCAGAAAGAATGCAATGATGGCAAGCAAAGCTAGGGGTGCATTTCAGAAGGTAATGAGTGATGGGATGAAGAGGCCAATGCATTCGATCTTGGGTTTGATTTCAATGATACAGGATGGGAATTTGAGTGGTGAGCAACGAATTATTGTTGATGCAATGATGAGGACTAGCAATGTCCTATCAACGTTGATAAATGATGTGATTGAAATTTCAACAAAGGATAGTGGAAGATTTCCATTGGAGATTAGATCTTTTGGGTTACATGCCATGATCAAAGAAGCAGCTTGCCTTGCCAAATGCTTGTGTGTTTATAGGGGCTTTTGTTTTTCAATTGAGGTTGACAAGTCCCTGCCGGATCATGTTATGGGCGATGAAAGGAGGGTTTTTCAGGTGATTTTACATATGGTTGGGAACCTACTTGATCACAACAATGGAGGAGGGTCTGCAGTGCTTCGGGTTTTCTCTGAGAATGGAAGTCAGGAGAGGAATGATCAGAAATGGACAGCGTGGAGGCAAAGCATTTCTGATGGGGATGTATATATCAGATTTGAATTTGCAATAAACAGTAGTGTTTCTGAGTCAGAGGGCTCAACTTCAATGTCGCAACTTAGTGGTAAGAGGTATGCCAGTGACGGTGTTGAGGAGGGCTTGAGCTTCAGCATCTGCAAAAAGCTGGTCCATGTAAGAATCATAACCTTTGTATGCATAAATGCACTCATACAGCTATCCTTTTTCCAATGCTATGACCTGAAACACTAGAAACTACTGATAATAAACTTGTGCTTGAAAACGATTGCAAGCACAATCTCTATGTCTCATGATTAGGATTTTTATTTCTGTGTCCAAGATGCATTATCAGTGAAGATGATTCAGATATATATCTGCGTGGTTACAGATATTGCACAGAATCAGTCTCGATATACTAATAGGGTAGTTACTCATACCGAGCGCAATCTTTGTCTGATGAAACGCATCATCCTTGTTTAGCAACCTCTGTCGATGGCTTTGGTTGTGACAAGATGATTAACTTAGAGAGTCTTTTGAGTGTGTTAATGTATCATTTGAAGCTGCTCTACAGGTTCTTTTTTTTTTGGAAGGTTTTTATTTTCAATATTTATTACCAATTATTTTGCCTTAATAAATTTTCTCTTAGATGGTGTCATATATTAAATATATAGTTGGAAAGAACTTAGTTCTTTATGTTATAGAGTGAAAAGTATTGGTGCTTTGAGGTTTGGATGAAATGCAAATTCTGGAAAAATTCAGCACCTTGTCATGCCCGTGGACACAACTAGTTAGGTGTAATAATCTTTTCCTTTCATGTTGCCAGGTTGAGTTTCTCAGTTGAAGCAAGTATGCATCTAAATAGCTGTCACAATTTTTACCCTGTCAAGTGTTTTCTTTTCTTTTCTTTTCTTTTTCTAACCTCCTTGTATTTGGTAGTTGATGCAGGGTAAGATCTGGATGGTGCCCAATTCTCAAGGCCTTGCTGAAAGCATGGGGTTTGTTCTTCGGTTTCAGCTTCGACCATCCATATCAATAGCCATCTCTGAATCTGGAGAATCCTCAGAGCACCCACATTCCAACTCTCTGTTCAGAGGTTTGCAGGTTCTATTAGCTGATGCTGATGATTTGAACAGAGCTGTGACTCGGAGGCTGCTTGAGAAGCTAGGTTGCAGTGTTGCTACTGTTTCATCTGGGTTTGACTGCCTTAGTGCTATTGGTCCAGCTGCATCTTCTTTCCAAATAGTTCTTTTGGATCTTCAGATGCCTGAGTTGGATGGATTTGAAATTGCTGTGAGAATCCGGAAGTTTAGAAGTCGAAGTTGGCCTTTGATCATTGCCTTGACAGCAAGTTCTGATGACGAAGTGTGGGACAAATGCAAGCAGATTGGAATCAATGGAGTCATTCGGAAACCAGTTGTTCTACAAGGAATTGCCAATGAGCTACGAAGAGTCGTGCTTCTGGCAAACAAGGCTGTTTGATGACACTTGCGCAAGACACAAAACTGCTGTAGCTTTGATTCTTTCAGAGCAGTTTGGGGGTCGCAATTGAATAGCCAGCCAATCGTCTAGTATAGAGATGGTTACATATACAACATTTACAGTTACAACGATATACAAAATTAGCTCGCCATTTTCTTGATTGATAGAGGTTTATCTTCCTCACAGTTGCGTCTTGCTTAACCTATCTAATTTGTTCTTTAATAATAATACTCTTATTAAGAAAACAGAATGCACGCAGTGGAAGCCATTTGAAGTTGATTGAACGTGCTTGAGTTCTTGATTCAAGCAGTGGATACCACGGGCATTTTGTACCAGGAACATTCAAGAGTAATAAAGGAACCTTGGCAATAAGAAAGTTGTTTTTTCGTTGAAAATACAGACGCTCAGAGATTAAAAGTATTTTCTCAACGGAAGGTCTCATTTTATTTAAAACTGACTGTCCTTTGGTCGAAGGTCCCTAGAGGTCCTGGTAAGGATAAGAATGGGTTCCAATATTAGTCTATGTAGAGACCGTTTCATAGAGCTGAAAGCAACTGCATGCCATGGTCAAATTTATTTGATAGAATGCCAGCCATGCTATGACCCTCGAGAATTTAAGATTTCACATGGAGAGAGATGATATCTGGTGGCGACTTCTCTCTTGCCGGCAAGGAAAATCTCGAGGGGCTGCTAAGTATCTCATCCAACATGAATATAATTATCGCCATCCACGTGTTGTTTGTAGGATCACGTGCCCTGCACGTTCTTACGCCCCCAGGAAGTTTCTCTCTGTTCCAGCCTGCCTGCTGCCATGGGAGATGGGGAAAGCGGGAAAGAGGGTGGGGGTCCAATCAGCCTTGTTCTTAAAACCATGCATGAATCTCATAACGTACATAGACCCTTTCTTTTTTCGTGTCTGAAATATCACACCATGTGGACCCCCGTCTTATTCCCACAAAAATCATGCCCGAACCATACATAATTAGCATCATAGGATATCAAAATCGGGAGAGAAGTTCGATGCAATATTCCATGAATTTGGACGAAGGATTATTTTAATCGATAGGTGCATTATTTTATTACAAGGACTTGACGTTAGATCCTCTTGCAACATTGACCAGTTTTCCATGTACTTCACTCAAACTCCTTTTTACTCGCCGGTTCACGGATTTTGTCCTATCCATCAATTTTTACACAAACATTTTCTTGGAAAGTGGCATTAGGTGATGGCTCATTCAGAATCAATTATTAGGTATGCGAGGGTTTGGTGAGTTCCTTGTCAACATTGTTTTACGGATATCTTATCACTATGTATTATTTATTATTCTCACGCACATCATTGGTCCCTACCGATCATGTCCTCGTCTTATCCCTTCCGTCGAGCAGGTGTTCACTGTTCTTTCTCGGCCACTTTTTATCCCTACCGTGTCTCCTTTCAATATTGGGTTCACTGCATGGTTCAGGGCATGGCGTGAGAATAAAACCCTATTCTACGTCGCAATGATAGGGTTTTCCTCCCCAGAGGAATGCCATTCCTACCTAGCTTCTTTCATAATTTCAACTCTGTGACTTGATGAGCCCCAACGGGCCTGGTTAGTGTAACCACTTTCTAACACGTTAACGCTTTATTCCTCTTACACGTTCCTTGAATTGTTCAAGCCACTGTGAAGGTGAATATCGTGATATATGGTAATTATGTAACATCATCATCTAGATAAATGAACTACTGCTCCATCTCCGTATTGCTGAAACTTCTCCTTAGAAAAAGAAAATAACCATTTCATTATAATAAATAAATTTTTTAATTATATATCACTGTATTTATACCGCAGAAATCATAACTTGTTTTGAAATATAATTCACAAAATTAATGGTGTATAATAATCTTCCAGGCAACAAACCATCCATTCAATAATGTTTTAGATGGGGAAAAAAATCGTATGAAATCCCTGAATCTAGACTGTCTATGTAAAGACTAATTGCATCTCAATTATACAAATGAATGTTGATAATCATAAATATTTCATAACCCAATTTTTAACTTCTATTTTTATAAATTTTAAAAAAATATAAAATTAAAAAAATATATCTTTTCGGTAAATTTAGTCAATTTTTTTTATCTTAGTCATTTTTATTAATTTTACGTGGTTAGAAATAACCATATAAAAAACATAAAATGCAAAAGTATAAAAAAAAGCATATCTGGGGATTGAAGCTGTACCGATTACGAACAAAAATTGAGTTTGGTAGTTTTTGGTCTAAAATTGAGGTTTGAATTGAAGAGAAAATGGAGAAAAAAGCTTGATTTGATTTAATTTGGCTAAAATTAAAAAAAATCAAAAGTTCAAGGATGAATTTGAAACAAACAGTCAAGTTAGAAATCAATTGAGTGTTTAGTTGAAGAGAAAAAATCAAAATTGAAAGTTAGATTGGTTAAATTTGTATAATCTTGAAAATTAAGGATGAATTTGTAATAAATGGTTAAATTTGGAAGTATAGATTGATTCAATCTCGGAAACAATTAAAAAGAAAAATGGGATTTATAATAAATTTGGATGAAATTGCAGAATTTGAAAAAGGACAAATGACTATTTATATAACTTCTTTTCAGTCCTATTTGTTTTATTCCAATCAATTCAGTCCAATTAATTTCATTTAAGTCTAATTGAATTGGGTTAATTCAAACCAGCCCATTTAATTCATATTTTTAGTCCAAGTGTTTTCAATTAATTCAATTCAGTCACATTTAGTCCGATGATTTTGCCCAATCGATTCAATTTAGTCCAAAATCCAATTGACCCACTGCTCACATCAACATCACACCCAACAACCTTCTTCTTCTTCTCCAAACAACCCATAGCGACCCAACCACCACAAATAAACTCACCCAAATAAGCCCAATAAATTACTGAGCTCACACAGACTCCTACTTCTCTAAACACCCAAACCAAACTAGCCAGACACCAAGACCACCACTACATCACTTATCTCCACTTCACGCTGCCACCATCATCGGCCGAGCACTACCACCCAATAAACCGAAACCACCAAGACCTCTACCACAGCTTACAAACCCAAAACCTCATCACAGACCCACGGGACCTTACGTCCTCCATTCCACGGTTCAAACCAAACCCACGGCCAAGACACAACCCAACCAATCCTCTCGTATCGTGACAACCATAAAACCACGAACCAACTCGATATCCACCATGACACACATTAGTCACGCCCACAGATCTAAATCATCCCTCTCTCTCACTAGAAGCCCACATCCCTCTTTCTAACCACTCCGCTTCTGAAAGAGAAAGAAGAGAAATAGGTTTCAGTTTAATTTATGCTTGTTCTGGAGGATTTTAGCCAGCACGTGAAGGACATGCGCGTAATCCCTAGCCATTTAATTGACCAAAACGTGAGTTGCACGCGCGATGTAAATTCGCAAATGTATCAATTTGTCACTAAAACTTTTTCGAAAAAAAACTAGAGTTTTAGTCAAAATCTGGCTGAAAGAGTAACCTTATGGCCTATGCCTATCACGTGTTTGTTTGACGAATCGTTAACTATAGATCATAGTAAGAGGTTGATTGATCAAAATCAGAATAGATGAGGGACTCAATTAGAACAATTGATAAGTGGGAAACCCAGTTGGGATATGCATGGATAGTTTGGAGGCAAATTTGTTCTTTCCCTTCTTTTCTTAAACTTGGAGAGGGTTTTTGCTAAATGTTCAAACTTTTGGAAGGTTTCTATCATTTTACAATAACTTCAAAAAATTGTTGTAATATATATATATTGGCTATTCAATGTCCAAACTGAAGCGTAATTTATAATCTAATCCAGATCAAGTATAAAGTTAATTAATGGTGATGATGCTAATGCTATGACTTGGGCTTCCAAGTTGTTGAGATGAAAAAAAAAAAGTTGGCAATTTCAAGCTAATGTCTCTCTCCAAACAAATACAAAGTCAATTACACTTTTCATTCATATCAAGTTCCGAAAGAAATAATTTTTCATTCTTTTGGTAACAAGAACTAAATTAGATTCTTGCAACTTGGCAATATATACACTTTGTCAGTGTTGTTTGTGTCTCACGAAGAGCGGCAGACAAGCCCTCAATATATATATTGCTTCTTGAATACTAAAACACTAGGATTTTACGATCAAAGAAGCTGGAGTCAGAAAGGATCATGGGCCTCGAATCTTCTTATAAACGCAACTTGGCTTAAAATTTTGGATGCCAGAACATGTTCTTCACTAGCTACTTGGAATGTGTTTTGTTCTGGTAAAAGCGCCTGTGGAAGGGGCTCTGTATCCCAAATAAAATATCACAAAGGATTGTCTTTCATGCTTTTAGATTGCTTGAAGTTAATCTAATAGAGTCACTGGCAACTTGAAGATAAATATATATTTCGCTTGAGAAAGACAGATGAGTTTATTATACTCAAAGCCAACATGGGGGTATATTTTATTCTCTCCAGAGGGAGATAAAATGCTGTTCGTCACAGATCTAGCTCTGTACGCAAGACTAAATACACCTAAATTATAAACTAGAAAGTCACAAACCAGCATTATAATAATGTACTCGAGGAAATCATACATAGAAAGGCAGCTCTAGCCCCAATGCATTGATCCTCTAAACTTTTGGCTATGAAATATTTATAAGAAAGTAAAGTTGCCCAATTGAGTAATTAATTTGGACTTTGCTGTCTATATAGATTCTGGCATAATAAATTAATTACTACCTACTTTAACCAACACGATGATCGCTACTTGACTAGTGGAAATAGGTCATGGCTGCTGGGAAATGGATTACAGATGAGGATTACAACCATGGTGACCAGTTGCTTCTAGCTACATCGCTCCTCCCCAAGTGGTATTGACTGTTTGGTTCTATGGGTAGATGTACATAGCAAAAAATTAACGATAGATAATGACTTGCTTTTTGTTTGCTTTCCAAGAGCTTCATTAGGAGTCATTAATACCTGTATGCAGTATGCACGCATCCCCCCCCCCCCCCCACATTTATATAAAACTAGTGTATGTTTATCTATTTTTCTATGTTCGTTATGTATTTCCTCAGCTTTTACTGGCATCAGAGAGCTAATGAACTCATCAGTAATACATTTCCAAATGTTTCTTAGATTGATTGGATCTTGAAATCAGACTCGGTCAGTGTTATTCTTTAGGTATTGAAATTGTGTGTGTGTGTATGCATGCATGCATGTGTGTGTATACTGCACTGTTTCTTATTATCAAGAGGAAGAAAGCAAAAATAATTAAAGTGTAGTGAAATATAGTGCAACGAGGAAAAAGAAAAAGAAAAAGAAAAAGAAAAGAACGCATGGTGGCTGTATTTTCAATTACCCTACTGTATAACTGTCTCAAGACAAGTCTTTCTTTCCTTGCTTAAATTCTCAGCCTCTGATTGAGTTCTCATGCTTCAGTTTTAAGATCGTTCACGCTTTCTTATATGATTTGTTTGGAATTAATTTGATTTCTTACCAATCCCATATGCAGTTTTCATGAGAATGGTAGCTGTATTATCAATAAATTTGAGGGAGTGTGCTTCCTTGTATACCAGTTTTGAAAAATAAAACTCTCTTGAATTTTCTATTTTCAACTCAAATAACTTGTATTTGACCACGATATATTTCCATTCCTTACATGGTTTCGGCCCTTTTGCAAACAGATGCGGAGACGTCCATTAGAGTCTTTCAAAGCTATACGTCTTACTGTTACAATGGGCGAAGAAAGTATGCTTTGAATGGGTCTTGGGACATCAATTTCTCTAGTTGCAGTTGAAACTTGAGCCTTGGAAGTTAGATTGTTAAGAGAGCCCAGTCAACAAGTTCATAACTCATAAACAGAGCTGGTGGTGTATCTAAGCCCTTAAGGTCCAAGGCTAGCAAGGTCAACCAGGCCTAGCTTCTCATATCTAAATCATACTAGGCTTGCAACACTGGGCTTCTATAGTTTTCGAGGAATAAAATTTAATGTCAGTCATTCTTTCTGGACACGTGCTTCTTCCATGTAAGAGGGTGATAATAATTGTGTGTTTGATATTATAGTATAGAATATTTTTTAATTAAAAATATATTAAAATAATTTTTTTTATATTAGCAGTTAAAACTATTAAAACTATTGAAAAGCATTAAAATTAACCAAACACGTTTTTAAAATGCATACAACCACAATTACAAGAGTAAAAACAGTCTCTAAGGCATAAACATACATTGTAGGATGGAGGGTTATCTTTAAATGTATGCAGATGATTCTGGTTCAAGAATTTTGGATGATTGGAATTTCGCAAAATCTGTACTTATGCCTCCACATACAAGATTGACTAAAGAAAAATTACTCGCAGGCTGCAGCATAAATCCTTGAGCTTTGTGAAAGTTTGTAGTCTACCTAATTGTTAAAATACTGTATTTTGATCGGTAGGTTTTGGACCATGTAGTGGAGATAACACTCTTCTTCTTCTTCTTCCTTTCCTTTTTTTATATGTAGAGAATCTTGGGCTAGTTTGTGTGTATTGAACTGGTTCCTACACTCCAAATAAAACTTGCAAAAACAAAGATAATACTCCATCCCCAAGTCCCTATATTTCACCTCACCCTTCGTCTTCTAGAAATTGAACATAGTCCTAGTAGTATAATTTCCAAGTCTCAATGGACAAAACATTATACAAACACTTCAATTAAATAAAAATTACAGCCATGTCTTGAAATATATAATTTTTATTTAAAACGGTGCCGATGAATTCAAATTAACATACTTTTTTTAAAAAAAATGTAAAACAGAATAAAAAAAACTTTAAAGTTAAATTTCAAAAGAGGTTAAAGTTAGAGTGAATTTCTGTATGAACATTAAAGCGAATGATTTCAAGTTGAGTTGGATCAATCTTGTAGACAGCAAGCAACTTCCCCGGAGATTGCAAGCATGCGAGGGTCAATCCAGAGAAAAAAAATGTAGACTTTTTATCCTCTTATTGAAAGCAGTCGGTACGTGTAATTACAAGCAAGTCACCGACAGATTTTAACCAATAAAGTTGTCATCTAGGGATGGTAATACTTGCATTAAATAATTTAGGAAGAACAATCAGATTTCTCCAAGTTCCCAATACGGTGATTATCATAATATAAAACATGGAAATCAATCACATTAATATATTTATAATTGACGGTTCTCTTAGCCAAAGTCCCAAGCCACGCATATATTTTATTGTAAAGCCGGCATCAGTCTTAGGTCGACCATTTACACCTTGACCGCGTTTGTTGTGATTTTTCACGATTAATTGAAACGCAGAAATGAGAAAAATGTGTTGTTTCATGACAAGACACGCGTAGTTATTAATTAATTATTAATCTTCTTTTGTTTATTACAACGTACATCAGAATTATAGCTATGTAATGATAATAACATTTCCTATTTTATAAATTCTCATCCAGACTCATTTCAAATGTGCGATGATGAAGTGTCAATGGAGATTTTCAGAAGATTTCCTTGTTTCTCACGATTAACAATGAGCTCAGCTGGGTTGTTCTCACGTGTAAACTAATTTTTTTTTATGTGTTTTAAAATACCCTTTTATATTTAAATCAGTTTTAGCAGAGGAATTTAATGATACATAAACTAGAAATTAACTATATGCAAGTTGTACTTATGATTAGTGTAGAGTCGGGTAATTATACTTGTATAGGTGAGCAATAATTAAGGGTATTTAACTAATGTTCGAAGATGAAGTGTAGCTCACCATCGTAATTAGTGTAGCTCACATGTAAGATGGGCTAATAAGATGTCTGCAAGGATGATGAGAGCCTAAGCTTGTAAAGTTGCTTAACTTGTGAAACTACCTATTGAAAGGAAATTTTAATCCTGATTGGGCTATAGAAAACAACGGTCTGGTTAGCCGTGTTATTATCCAATAAAAAAGAGAGAGCGTGTTAATATTTGTATTGAAATTTGTATATTTGTGCACTTACTTTCTTTGGATGAAAATTATTGAAGTTTGTGGAATAATAAAAAAGAGAGAAAATAATTAAACTAATATATATATATATATATATATATATATATATATATATATTAGTTTAATTATTGAATATGATTTTTTTTAAGAGAGTTTGCTAGGATATCATTGGATTTATCTTCAAAACTCTCCCCATTTTTACCCTATAAGATTTGTTGTTATCCATTTTTGGATTCTTATACAAAAAAAAGAAATAAATAAAATAAAAATATATATATAGCAGTGAGATGAAGACACAGGTGAGCCCAAAAAATAGTCAAAGATTGGTTGAGAAAGTTCAAAATACAAAGATTGAAATTTGACAATATATTTTTAATTGATAAAGGCTCTATTGATAAAGAAAATTCAATTTGAGGAAGAAAAGTCCAAAACAAGATGTTTAAAGACTCAATTAGATTTTGTTGAAAGATTAATTGAGTTTATGAAGGGTTTGATTGCAAGAAAAATTAACTTTTAGGTCAATTTAGGTTTTAATTGGAAGATATTAAAGTTTGAGGGTCAAATTATAATTTTTAACACTTAATTTGATCAAATCAAGGGCTTAATTGTATAAATATTAAAGTTTGATGAATAATTAGGGACTTGATTGAAGAGATCCAAAACTAATAAACTGGAAAAGGTGCGCGAATATAAGGGCTGGAATTGACCAGATCATAGGCTAAATTAAAGAAATTAGAAGTTTGTTGATCAATTAAAGGTCAAAATACACAAATTCAAAACCAAGGATCAAAGAGAAAAAGGCGACCAACATCAGGGCTGGCATTTGAATTTGGCAGTGATGCAATTGAATTAATTCTTAAAATCAAAATCTCAATTGAGGACTAGATTGAACAAATAAAAAATTAAGGACTGATTTGGAAATAGACTTTTTGGCGCCATTTTTCTTTTAAATGAAACGACATGTTTTGTACAAAACGACGTTATTTCATCCACTGTTCATTAAAAAAAAAGAGAGTTGTAAACGGTGCCATTTTGATGGCACTGTTTGCCATCTTCTTCCCTTGGACGCGCAAAGGCAGGGAACTTTCTTCCCCTCTTTTGCAGCGTCTATCTCTCCCTCCTACTTCTCCAAAAATCTTAAAACAATCCATACCCCCTCATGGCCTTCCACTATGATGAAAGAGGCAGAGGGGACAAGCCCTGCGGGCGGCTGCATAGAGGTCGCCTTAGCCACACTACCGCTGCGTCATGACTGGATATGGGTAGGGTAGCTCCCTCTCCCCCAACCCTTTAATACTAGAGGATAACGAGGGGATGAACATAGAGGACGAATAAATACAGAGAGAACAAGAAGGAAGAAAAAAATAAAGGAAAGAAAAAAACAAAGAGGACAAATGAAAGAAAAAGGAAGAAAACAGAGAGGAAAAGAGGAAAAAATAGAAAAACAGAAACGAAAAAGAGAACAAGAGGAGGAAGAACAAAAACATAAGAGAAGGAAAAACAAAAACTACAAGAAAGAAAAAGAAGAAAGAAAAGGAAGAAATTTGTGCCTTTGCATATAAAAGGAAAAAAAAATGCAATGCCTAGAACCACCGCCTGCTGGCGCACAACGCCATCTTGAGCCATCGTCAACAACACCACCACCATTGCCAAGTCAGCTTCGCCCCCCTTTCTTCTTCTTCTCCTTCTTTATGCCCCTTCCACTGTTCTACAAGTGAACAGTGGAGAGTGAATTAATTCACTCTCCACTGTTTACTGAGCCGGACCAAAATGACTTGGCCGGGTCCGACCCGATCTATAAGAAAGAAAGAAAGAATATCTATTGGGCCGATATCAGCCTAACACTCTTTTGGACCGACATCAACCCAACCCTCTTCTTGGGCCAATGTTGGCCTAATTCATTTGGTAGACCTTGGGGCCAATTTATTATGGGTCGACTTCAGCCCAACTAGGATGGGCTCTGCCTGTATAATTGGGTCAGGCCCATTGTAATATTATTATAATATAATAATTTTATTATTATATATTAATTAAAAAACAACAAAAAAATTCCATTTTTTTTTTTCAAAATCCTTTCAAAAAATTTTTGTGGTTTTCTCTCTTATTTTTCTACCAATTTTGATTAATATTTATTTATATTTTTGTACTGTAAAAATACAAATCCGGTATTAAAATACTCGGTTTTCTCTGCAATGTTGCGGAAAAAATAGAAAAAAAAAATACTTTGTTTTCATGCATACGACCAAATCTCTCAAAATATAAAAAATATCTCATATTGTATTTTCATGCAAAATAAAATTAAAAAAAATATATGTTAGCATGCATTTTGAACTTTAATAAACAATTTATTAAAACCATGAGAACTAGACCCGTATTTAAAAAAATACCAAAAAAAATATTGTTTTCTTTTAATATATGAGTTTATGAACTTATAAATAAGACGTATTTTCAATATTAAATAAAATGTAGTTTTTTTTTGTTGATGTTAGAATGATTAGGTTTTTACCCGATAAGATGAGGATCTTCATACTGAGGAGAAGTTTTCTTAAATCTTAGACAAACCAATAATTAGAAAACACGACAGCATCTTAGCATATATCAGACAATCAAACAGTGCAGCTCATAGAAAGCAAATCAAAATCAATTATGAAATTCAATTCTCAATCGTCCCTGTGTAACCCAATATTGAACGATAAAATCTGTAAAAATCTTAATTAAAAAAATGACATAAAAAATGAGTCACCTCAACTCAGGTTAACCTGTTAAGCACTATTTTAGAGGTCATGAGGTCGAGATAATCAAATAAAAAGCAAACCAGAACAAATCATAAAGCCTAATTTTAATGATACTGGACTCTTTTAGATTGGTGTACTTATATATAAAAAATATTTTATTTTTTCTTTATATAAAATTCAAATTCAAATTATGTATGATATGCATGGATTGCAACCTCCTTACAAATCATGTTAAACCTTAAAAAATGTAATAATATTCAAGTATCATTAACTTTTAGACTAGAGAATCAGTGCATCTTATTGCAAGTAACGTCACCCATAATCAATTAAGTAATTAGAGTCAATGGACAACTATTGTTATATAATTTCACTAAAGATCCAAATAGCTGTGTAGATAGGCATAAAAACAAAGGCTTTTTTAAGAATCTTAACACGTAATTTCTTTTGTTTTTTCCCCCCCAGCCAGCAATGAAGAGGCTCACTTATCATCATCATGCGTCTGCTTATAAACATGGAAGGCTTCTTGATTGTCGTCAAATCCCTCCAAGAAAGGCCAAACAAGCTACTCGTAGGTCCCACTTCACGATAAAATCTCATTTTCAAATGCAAATAAAACGAAAATTGCAATCACAATGAGGCATTCGATTTTAAAATAGTCAGTGAACGTAATAATTGTCTTACCATCATGTTTATCTATAAAATTAATTTTAAACAAATGCAGTAAGGTGATTGGTAACAAATCAAACTGTATTTTATGTTGCGAGACCCGCTAAAAAATTAAGTTTAAAATGTATTTTGTGTGCAACAGTTTTTACATGTTTTTTTAATTAAATTTTGTAATTTTCTCCTATTTATTTTTGCGTTTCAAAAGCGCTTCTAATAAAAATTTGAAATTTTTATTTTTTTTTCTTTGCTTTAAATTAATATTTTTTGGTGTTTTCAGATCATTTTGATATGCTGGTATCAAAAATAATTTTTTAAAAATATTATTTTAATCTATTTGCAAGTAAAAAATACTTTGAAAAGTAATCACAACCACATTCTCAAATACAAACCAAACATTTTAGTATATATTTTTTTATTATAAATAAATTTTTTAACTATAATTTTTACCAAATATATATGTAAATTCAATTAATCTAACCTAACTATAATTTTTAAATTATAAGCATAAAAACTACCTAAAAAAAAAAAAAGGACAAAATATATGTCTCCCGCGTTTGACGGGCTGGAAGGAAAACCGCTAATTTGGAGGGGCTGTCAGAGAGTGATAAAGCTTGCATATGCCACGTGGAGGAATCTGAGGAAGGGTAAGACTGGTCAACAGATCCGTTTTCGGAAAGGTAAAGGTTTGATTTGGGACCCACTACTTTCCAGAAAAGCTAATTCATACACTGCCCATCGTTGTTTTGAAGGGTCGGCATATTATTTTTGGCAATTTCTTCTTCTTTTTTTCCTTTCTTGTTAAAGCCAAAGGCAGAAGAAGTTGCGAGTGTAATGCTATTTATCGGTTGCTCACCGTAGAAAAGCTTACATATTGGCAAGGGATGGCATCTACGTACATAATGTATTTTATCCAACTTAATTTTCTTTTCTTATGTTGAAATCATAACAAAATCCGGTACTTTTACTTGTTATTTAATAAAGAAATTAACAAGTATATTTTATTTTAAATTTGACCTCAAATATATCAATTAACCACGCATAATTTACTTACAAAATTAATCCCAGCACCTCAATCCGGGTGTGAATAATTTATTTAAAGTCAACTTAACTAGAAATTAAAGAACTTAATCTTCATGCATGAAAACTGATTAAATATATATTTATCTTTGAGACAAATATATATATATATATATATATGAATGGCGGCTCCAAACGAACTGGCTTAAATTATATTTCTTTTTACAAGAAGATGTTGCATGAAAAAGGATGAACCAAGATTCAGGATGGTGAGTACCATTACTTAAATGGATTCTGACTTCTTAAAGAAAGGCATTCCTATGGCGTTAATTTTTCATCATTTGCCTAAATAACTTCACTACAACTTGACAAACTATGGTTAAAAAAACAGCGTTTAACATTGAAAAACGGGAAATATTGTGATTGGCTTTCTCCTACTCCTTTGTGATTTTGTTAAGATCATCAAGCATGCATTTTCGTAGATCGATGATCTTGCCAGCTGGATATATGATCAATTCTTGGACTAGCTCGTTAATAGGTAGAGCAGCATAACTGGATTTGGAGAATTAATTAGGACTACTTTCTAAGGTTGCACGAGTCACTTTTAATATTCCTCCACCCTTAATTTCACGTAAATTGCACAATTTTGATGGTTATTACTTTAGAGAATCTTTGTTCATGGCATTACTGTGCATTCTAATGGCAGTGGCGAGGTTGTGTTTCAATCCATGCTTGTTCTTCAACAATTTCAAGGAGAAAATTAAGTAATATGTGTGCAGTTACTAATTAAACATATCAATGTATATAGCTCCTTTGTTTTTTTTTTTTTCATTTGTCTTGATATTGCCTCTTTCAATCCAGGCTTGTTTCAACAGTTTTAGTGATTTTTTTCTTTATTCATCTTGGTTTTCAAAAAAAAAATAATCATCATCACGACATAATAAAATATTACAACAATTTGATCATGTAATTGAATTACGTACAATTATCAAAAGCATCGACCAAGCAATTGTTTTCAGACTTTCCAAAAAAAAAACAGATATCATTAAGTATTTATTTATTTTGATAAGATGAGAATCAATAATAAAAAAAAAAAAACGAAATATGGCACTAGCTAGGCCTGTACAGAGTGAGAGAAATAATAGGGATTACGTCCTTTTTTTGGAAGAAGCACGTAATCCCTATTATTTCTAACTTGATATAATAATTATGATGTTGATCATACCTTGATCTTCTTTTCGTTTGTCCGTTATTTTGGATTGCGGATATCCAAAAATTGAAAAAAGCAACGAAAAAGCTGACAAAAAAATATTTCATCATGACTTTACCGATGAGAAATGCGATGGCCATATTTCACTAGTAATTTCTGGTGGAAACAATAATAAAATTAAAAATATACTATTAATATTTTCATTAGTGTTCCTAACATATCAAATTGCAGATAAAAATCCCATCAATAATTTAAAAAATAAAATAAAAATTGACAATCATCTCTTCTTCCCCATTTCTTCTTCTTAATTCTTTGATTTCAATTCAAACTCTAAATCCGGTCTCTCTCCCATGCACTTCAAATTTCTGACACCCCCCTAAATAATCCAGCCACCTAACCCTCTTTCGGCATATGCAACCTCCCTCCGTTAGTTCATTTTCATTTTTTATATTGGAATAATCTAAATATTTAGTTTTTATTTTATTTTTGATGATTTTTTTTTTATAATTTGTGTAGGCTTTGTCGAATCAACAAACTGGGTTTGGTTCTTTTGTGTAAAGAGAAAGTTGAGAAAAAATAAAAAGCTTAATAACCAACTTTTCTATTTATATGTGTAGGGTAATATACAATAGTAAAGGTAGAGATTATAACACTAGAGTAGTCCTATAATATTTCCTATATATATAGATTCTATAATATGTCCCCTCATGCTGAGGGTGGAGAATCGACTCGAAACTTGAATTGAAAAGTAGTAAAAGAAGCAGTAGGAAACGGTTTAGCAAAGACATCTGCAAGTGGATCTTGAGAAGAGATAAAACGAATCTGAATCTTCTTTTTCACAACCTTGTCTCGTACAAAATGACAATCTCGTATTATAGAATGTATATATATAGAAAATACTATAGGACTACTCTAGTGTTGTAATCTCTACCTTTACTATTGTATATTGCCCTACACATATAAATAAAAAAGGTTGGCTATGGAGGTCGGCATATTACAACAGTTCTGCCTTGGTTGTGAGGCTGGTTACCAAGTCTTTGAACTCACCACGAAGGCCATGAAATACATGGAGGTTGAAGTTTTCAAGGGAAATAGGCCGGCCAGCAGCAGCTAATTCATCAAATAATAATTTTGCTTGTTGCATATACATAGCAACTGAAGACCTTGTTGCATATACCTTGTCAAAGATCTTGTGAAGACCCATGGAGTTGCATAATGCAAGAGTTAGACGGAGAGACGAGAGTTTTCTCAAGAGTGTGCCAAACACAATGAGAGGTTTGACAATCTACCACAAGGTGCAGTACATCCATGAAAAGAGAGGAGAGTAATGCGCTCAAAATAAGTTGATCTTGTTGCTTCCAACGAAGAAAAAAGAGGTTGATTGTCAAAGAAGAACCAGCAGAACTGTCAGAAACATGAGAGGAAAGACACGGCACCGAGCCATCAACAAAGTGGAAGACACCCTGACTAAGAAGATATGGCTTCATATGTATTCGCCAATAGAGATAATTGGTGTTCGTAAGCTTCAACGAAACAACTTGCTGAGTGTTGGACAAAGCAACCATAGCTAGAGTTGATGCCCCCATAATGTGAAGAGGGGCGACGAAAACATGAGAAGAAGAGCCATTGTTCTGCTCTGCAAGTGAAGAAGGTTGTTGTTGTGGGAAGGCACCACCGACAGCAGCCTTTGAGTGGCCGGTCGGCTGAGCTGCAGTGCCGGTTTGGTGGAGGGAGAGGGAGAGGGAGAGGGAGAAGGAGAGAGGAGTTCTGATGTGTTAAGGCTTTGATACCAAGTTGAGAAGAAGTAAGAGGCTTAACCTATTAGTTAGCCAACTTTTTCTATTTATATCTCTAGGGCAATATACAATAGTAAAAGTAGAAATTACAACACTAGAATAGTCCTATAGTATTTCCTATATATATACATTCTATAATAGGGAGAATCTTGGTTTTTGATATTTTTTTATAAAGAATATGGGTATTTGAAAAAGAAAAACAATGTTTATTTTGTGGGAATGTATTTAGGGTATTGGTTTTTGGATTTAGGGTGTTATATATTTTTTTAATTTTATAATAGGGGTTTTGATTTTTTGGCTTCTAGGTGTTTCCTCAATGCAGGGAAAACAACATTTGTGAAAAGGCATTTGACTGGCGAGTTCGAGATGAAATATGAGCACAATTTTTAACTTTTGTTGTTTTAACTGAATCTTGTATATTTGTCTAAGTTGGTTTTGTGGTGTTGAAGTTATTGATTTATTTTTGTAGTTTTGGTGAATACAACAACTATTGGTGTGGAAGTTCACCCTTAGGATTTCTTCACTAATTGTGGAAAAATTAGATTTTATTACTAGGATACATCGATCAAAGAAGTTCAATGTTCTTACATATGGGTACTAGTAAGTTATTAGTAGTTTTTGTTTATTTCAATTCTAGATTTTTGTAACCAGTGTGTGTGAGTGTCATGATCTTTTGGGATTTATGCAACGAGGATGATTTAGCTAACTCGATGAGCATTATTCAAATTCCCATAAGCACGAGTCACTGGTGGGTCTTATATTCTTTGATTCTTTGATTGTGGTTTGTAATTGATTGTTTCATAATAGAGCTGTTGACGGGAAGCAAATTAACAGATCAATGTACTCTTTGTGCCTACTGGATTCTGTTAGAGAATAATATAAATTATATCTTGGGACCTCACCTAACAGTTTAAGCTTTTGGGTTGAGATGGTTCTTTGACATGGTATCAGAGCCTTAATTGATTGTTTCACAGAGCTGTTGACGGGAAGCAAATTAACAGATCAATGTACTATTTGTGCCTACTGGATTCTGTTAGAGAATAATATAAATCATATCTTGGGACCTCACCTAACAGTTTAAGCATTTGGGTTGAGATGGTTCTTTGACATGGTATCAGAGTCTTAATGACCAAGTGGTTATGAGTTCGAATCTCACCATCCCCATTTGTTTGATAAAAATTAAACACAAGGTAGTGTGTGCCTGTGCAAGTTTCAAGCTCAAAGGGCTTTCACTTGAGGGGGTGTGTTAGAGAATAATATAAATCATATCTTGGGACCTCACCTAACAGCTTAAGCTTTTGGGTTGAGATGGTTCTTTAACAGATTCTTGCTTAAATTGGACATTTGATGTATACCGGACGTTAATTGCTCGTAGTTCAAATGGCTTTTCATGTTTATTTAGGGGGCGTGGCAGATATTTTTTCTTCTTTTTAGATGAATGGTGGATTTGTTATATAATTCGAATATGGTAAATTTATTAAGAAGTACATTTCTGTAATTTTGGTGAAAGTGATTCTATACTTTAGTTATTGTTGGTTCAATTGATATTTAAGATTCTTATTCTAATGTTGAAAGGGCGTTTGCTTGCAAAATGGAGTGATGTAGACTCATGATGAAGAGACTTTGGAAGTTTTTCAAGCATTCTTCGGTGAATTGTGTCTTGTCACTGCGTTATGCAAGCAGTAAGCTTAACATTTTCAAGCAGCAAACATGCTTAGTGTTCCAAATTTTTGTTTATCATTCTTTTGGACGTTTACCATTGAACAATTTAAAATCTTGTAAAAAATATAAAATCTTCCCAAATATTAACTTTATTGCAAGTTTTATTTGTCTGATTATTATTTGTTTACGCTGATTGTGAGATGTTAATTTATGAAAAAGACAGAATTTTTTTTTGTGTTGATTGTGAGATGCCAGCAAAATAATTGAAAATATAATGGAAAAACCGACAAATAAAAGATTTTTTTGTCAACGTTTTATTTTTGTGTTAATAAACGTTGATTCTGTCAACGTTTATTATGTCGGTACTTTTCATTGTTGATGGATTGTCTGACGGAAAATAGATGGTAAAAGTTGATTCTAAAATTGAAATATTTTGTTATTAATATTAAAAATTGCTGAAGAAATAAAATTGTTGAAGATCGACTTTCCAACGACAATTATATGTCTTTTTTAAAAAAAAACATCAACATAGTTTTGTCTAAATGCCAACAGAATAATCCATCGGCATTCTTCAATTTTCTTGTTGTGACCCATCGCTTAAAGAAATTGAGTTATTTACTAGACATATAATAAAAGGTTGCAGAACGTGCTGCATTCTGTTTTAATATGGTTTTGTATAGTCTTTGCAACTAGAAAAATATCAATCATAACACACAGCACAATAACAGGACATGCTAATCATTCAAGGGAAAAGAAGGGGTGAAAATAAAAGTGTAAGTTTAATAGTTGAATTGTGCAATGAGCTTTTCTAGACAAGAACAAATGGAGCAGTTCTAAAATAGGATATATGTGTGGGTGGGTGCATTAAGATCGATGAATGACAGCCTAATTAAAAAGAATATATACCAGAGTTCAATAATATTATTATTTAAATTTGTCATCCAATTTTGAAATCTTTTGGCCTCGGAAACTCACCTTTTGAACTTGTATTAAACTTGCTTGCTCGCTCGCTCCTGTGGGATCTTATGAAAAATGTGGCAGAAACATAAAACAAAGATTTTTTAGTCATTAGAGGAATATTTCATCGATCTTGAAATTCGTTAGAAAAATCATTACGTTCAGTACTTCTTTTAATTGTATAATGATTGATTTTAATATTGCTCAATTAATAAGTTAAAGGCTAAGACAAACAAAAGAAGAGCTACAACCAATTAATTAAGCTATAAATCCATCAGGTCTACTTAAACTTTGTTTAGCTAAATGGTCAGCTACTTCATTCCTTTCCCTTAACACATGGATGAAGCTATTAATTTTGAAACATTAATTTTGAATTAGTGGTTCACCTTGCAAGATTAAGTCACCACATGATCAGCTAGGCATATCTTGTTAATTAAATGTTTGAAAATAGCTTGGTTATTTTCATATCCATAAATTGAGTCACATATCATAGTTATCAGACCCGGTTAAGGCCTCGGGTGACCTGGGGTCTTGTCCGAGTTTGTTTCATTCAAAACTCGAGCCTACAATTGACACGAAGAAAACTATTTGACCCGCTGGGTCAACCCGAAACTCGAGTGAATTGACATAACCCCATAGAGACTCGTTTTTTAAAAAAATATATGTTTTTCCCCTAGCTAGAGATCTTTTTTTTCATCTTTTTCAGTTGGTTACTAACTTATATCATATTTTACTATATAAATATTAGAATAATATTTTATTTTTTCAATGTGAGATTTGAAATCCATCAATATATATATTTTATATTCACAAGAAAAAAATTATGTTTTTTCAATGTGGAATAAAAAAAAAATTGGTGTAAATACTTCAACTTAAAAGGATAAGATAATATCTTTTTAATATGGAATAAAAAAACCTTTTGAAATAATCTTTTAACCTATTTTAATATGAATTATTTTTTAATTTATTTTTTTAAATATTAAAATCTCAAATATTTTTTTTTACATTCTTAAATTGATTCAAATCAACCTTTATAACCCGTATGTAATTTCTTAACCGGATCATTCAAACCGGGGTTGGTATCTATGTCACATATAGCTAAGGCCACAAATTAACCTAGCTTGCCCTAGTAATCAATAACATCTGTCGACCAGCGCACGAACAAAGATATATATATGCGCACGCCAACTCCGATATGAAGATAAACATGGTCACTTTCTTCTCAGCAAATACCTTTAAATATATATATATATATATATATATATATATATATATATATATATATATATATATATATCTGTGTGTGTGTGTCAGTAGTTTTTGATCATTTAATAAATGATTAAACAACTTATAGTAAGAATTATTACAAAAGAAATAATAAAAAACAAAAAAACAAAATATAGAAGATTTTTATTTCCTTAATTACTTTGACTTTAGAATTTAAAAACACAAAATATTTTTTGTTTTAAAATATATTAAAATAATATTTTTTATTTTTTAGAATTTATTTTTGACATCACGCGCGCATCAAAATCATCCAAAAATATTTTAAAAATAATAATCTTGAGCTACAAAGAAAAATTTAAATTTTAAGCAAATAACATTTTGATCTCAGTGTTAAATACTCCCTTAATATTATTAGACCATTTACTAATACAAGCTGAATTTATCTCTAAATCATAACCTGTATGAGTGAAACGCTTTTCGTTGGCCTGTAACCGAGAAGAAAAATGAAACAAAATTATATAAAATCATCTTTTCATATTGGATTAAACCTTATTTAAAACTAAATCATTTTTAACTAGCCAAGTACTCCAAGCAGTACCAAAAGATAAGAATTGTTATGCCTTCTTTTAAAATTTTCCAAAAATCATGTGAGGCTATTCAAATAGTATATTATCTAGTGATTTAGAAACGCACCAAGAGATGTCCACCATGTCATAAACTTAGTTCAAAGCTGCCATGGCTAGCAAAGACCCTTATTTCAACCCACTCATCTCTTTGCAGCAAAGTTGGCTTTTCTCTCTCAAGAAAGGAAGGCTAATGAGATTGATTGGTTTTTGAAAGATTAGGTTAAAGTCTGTTTCGTTGGATACAAGATGATGATGCGTACTCCACGACAAGGGAACGGCGCGATTGGATTTCAGCATCAACATGGACTTGAAAGGAAAGCCAACATGTTCCTGGATTTCTCTTGGATGATGTCCGCTGCTACCCCACTGTATAGTTTATTCATAATAATTTCTCGCTCTCTTTAATATATAATTTGGTCAATTAATGGGTGGTTTACATTTCATTAATGTTGAGTCAGTGGATTCCCTTTCAAACTAATGTTAGATTAAATGGCTTCTCACTGTCTCGATGATAGCTCAGTCTCGCTAGTTGCAAATGCAAGTTGTGGAGTCCCAACACTTGGAAAGGCAATTGAAACAAAAGGAGAGCATATTTGTTTTTATTGGTGTAATAAGATGAAGGATTAGTTTAAGTAGTGCGATAGTAATTATTGAACAGATGAGGGTCCATCAATATTGCTTCGACTTTAGCTTTGGAATGTTGTATTGATACAATTTGCTAATGATTTTTAAATCAATATTTATTAAGGAGAACACGTGAATCCATGTGAAGAGGGTCCTCCATGTTTCTACAACTCAATAAGATCCTTTGAGTGTGAGAAGAAGAAAATGATCTTAAAGGGGTTGTTGATAAATCTGATAGAATGCATGTTAAAGTTCTCTTCTGCTCAGCTTTATGTAGCACTTGAAATCTCTGGTGTAGCCCTGGATATAAGGCATTTAATCATAGAAGCACGGATCGTTTCAGTTAAATAACCCTCTGGTATGTATCCACAAGGAAATAAAGATGATTATTTTCTCTGAGAATCATCACAACATGGAAAATAACTCTTTTGAATTTGATTTCATGCATGATTTTCTTTATTCTATATAATTTTAAAGCTAGCATATATGCAACGTATACATTAAGGGGAAGATCAGTACTGAAGTATTCGCGCGCGATTATTCTTTAATGACGAGTAATATATATAGAAATACTCTATTTTAAGCGAAGCACAGTTGGAACCAATACGGCAGTACTTTTGTTGCGTTGTAGAAAATGTTGGTATTTGTTCTTCACATAAGGTCAATATTTTTATTGCAAACAAGAAGGGGAAATTATCTCTTTTGGTGGGCCAAAATGATTGGAAGCTAGCTCAGGGAAGCATCATAAAGCAACAAAATTATACATGTAGAATCTGGACTACAAATTATATTGAGACAAAATATAATTTTCATACTTCTCACATCCCTTTTACAATGACATTAAGTACTGGCGAGAAGAAAGTAGAGATCCTTCTTGAATTGCATCTCTTGGGCATGATGAAAGGAAAAAGTAGTGGATGGGGTTAAGTGAAAATACTTAAATGGATTTCTCCCCCTTTTTTTTCTGCCATTAAAGTTTCTGGCTCTGTGTCGATAGTGAAAGAAATATTCTGCTGTTCATTTATTCATCTTTGTTTGACCCATGCATGCTAATATCCAAATAATTAATTGTTCTTGGTTCTAACCAACCCTACAGGATCTCTGAGCAATAATAATTATATCAATAATCATAATTCAAATCCATAAGAGAAACTGATTTTTCTACTATATTTTTTTATATACTAACTAATTAATTTATGGTTATTGCTCGGAACTTGTATAACCAGTTTTATTATAATCATTTTTTTTTTAAATAAAATTGTTTGTAAGCAAATAGCAATATATATTCTTCATGTTTTTGAATAAAAACAGAAGATATATTACTTTCATATTCATGGCATACCTATTTCAGATTTTTATTTGATATTCTTGTTCTCGATTAAAATATTACGCCTGTGCATCATTCAAATTGCTAATAAATATTCTATATATGTTCTCCCATAAGCCCACGTTGGACTGGGTAATTAAATTAGTGACGGATCAAAATAATTATAATTTCAAGATGGAATAAGTCAACCTGTGTGAATCGATCGGATAGCATTTGAGGAATCTAAAATGGGGCTTTGACTCCATGTTTTTCCAGACTGGCCGGACATTACTAAGTTAACAGAGCGTCTGAAAAAATTATTTGCCATGATTAACATGGTTTCGGAAGAACATAAATGTCTTTCCTTTTTCTTTAATAATTATTTATTCTATCTAGTAAGTCAAAGCCTCCATTACAAGCATGTTGCTGCTATCACAGAAATTATATCAGAAGCATCAGATTAATTATCGCAGTTGCCATGTCAGTTTGCACTGGATGTTCATACGAGAATTATTGATATAAATGATATTCATGACCAGGAATAATGATTTGGTTTTTTACTTTATCTTTTTCATCGGCCGGGGTTGCCTAAAGCCTAAAGCCAAAAGCCAAAAGCCAATATATACTTTCAAGTGAGTTTTTCTTGAAGTAATCCCCTTCAATCAAATGAAGTTTAAATTTAGTATCTCTCTCGTAAAGATACTCTCAACTTCACCTTTGACATAAATAATTTAGTGAGATTATCCTTTAAAATTTGATTGATTTTAATATATTTGAGACTAATTCAATTATATATATCTAAACTAATAAAAAAAGTTTTTTCAATCTCTAAACTTTTAAAATTTAATCAATAATTTGATGAGATTGAACCTTCTATTTCAATATGATATTTAAATTATATCATACAAATCATTTATATTGAAGAATATAAACAACAAAATCAAGATATATTTTTCTTTCAATATGGTTTACATTAAAAAAAAAACTTAAAACATCTTAAGAATTAAAAAAAAAATATTAAATTAAAAAGATCAAGATTAAAACTAAAAAGCCTAATCCCCAAAGAAAAATAACTCTTAAACTTTGGTATTGTTACAAGGATATAACTATCAACTAACAAAGAAATAATATATTTAATAAAATTAATTATTGTTGACACTTGGACATGATTCATCACTGATTGGACTCATAAAAAAAATATTTTATTTATTTACTTTTTAATGAGCTGATCCATAGTTTAAACTTTCTCTTGTGATTTCTTATTTATATTTTTAAATATATAAATGATACATGCTATATTATTTGAACCTTTTAATTAAAATTAGAAAAAATTTTCTCATCAAATTATTTATAAAAAGTCTTATTTGATTAAGTTTAAAAAGTTTAAGAACTAAATTTTTCTTTAGTGGCTTTGAAATTGAAACCTCGAAGGAATTTTGAAACAATTAAAACTTGTAAAGATACTTCACCATCGGCATAGATCGATCTGATACAAGTTTAATTAAAAGATACAGAAGTAGCACTCTGTTACCAACCTTTCCATTCATGCGTTTTTAATACGGAAAAAAGAAAAACGTTTAATGCCAAGACAACGAAATAATTAAGATTATTCTTCTTGATTATGCAAGAAAATCCCCCATTCTGCCACCAGATTTGTCATCCAGGGAAAACTTCCAGGAAGTGTTCATGGGACAGATCTTGCTCACGGAGATAGAGTATCACCATTACACGTGAGTGGGAAAACATGTGGGGCTATAGAATGCCCTCATAGAGTTATATTCATTGTATTGCGCACCATTAATTAGGGGAAATTGACAAAGAGAAAGTCCTCTAAACTTTAATAATTCATCCATTCATGGTTTTTTTTGTCTTTGAATTTGCCCCAATTCAACATCTCTTGGCCATGCTTTTGATTTCCATATCTTTGGATATGAGCTTCACCAGGGATAAGATTTCCTCCCA